>Ga0307509_10001670_pt1 | contig 37071 bp, 35 predicted proteins | sample 10_EM_MG_FD_202245 | JGI IMG/M metagenome (GOLD analysis project Ga0307509, IMG submission 202245) | Populus trichocarpa ectomycorrhiza microbial communities from riparian zone in the Pacific Northwest, United States - 10_EM | ecosystem: Host-associated > Plants > Roots > Unclassified | place...
ACCATACGAAGCGGCCCTATGAACATCTAAGAGCCCCACTATGGTGGGATAACTTCCCCCTAAGTCCGCAGATGACTTTGTCGGTGAAGGTAGGGTAACTGGAGTACCTCAGTAGGGTAACTGGGTCCCTAAGGTAGGGTAATCATGTTTCCAAGGTAGGGTAACTTCATCCTATTATGCCTTTATTCTTTTTGGGAGTCCGCGCGACCACATATAATGTTACCCCGGAGACCCGTGCAACGTTTACTATGTTTCCTTAACTTTACACGAACATTTTCCCCGAAGGTTACCCTGCCTAGTAGGGTAACTTTCGCCTACCTAGGTTACCCTGTCTAACCCTATGTCACCAAGTCACTTTGTAGACACTTGTACCAACTCATGTCTACTGGTAGTATACTAAGTATACTGGCCTATCCTCAATATGGTTACCACTTGGTATACCATACGGGCTTGAGTCTAGTCCACTGTAGCTACCTATCTGTAGGGTGTTACACAGACGTACAACCCAAAAGCAAGAAACCCCTGACAGTGAATTAACAAACTTGCGAAGCAAGGACAACCTCAAGCTCATCTAGAAAGAAAATACACTTAAGCCCAAACCAGTAATCAACCCACCCACAGCCCAACGACAAACCTCATTCTTGCAAAAAGGGGGAGGGACTCAGGAGCCAGCAGGACAAAGACATACGACCGCACAATACACGAGAGGTAGATGTACCTGGGCCATATAGGCCGGGAAGCCGAGGCGAGCGCAAACCCCAGAGGGAGATCAGTAACTGAACCATCAGTGATGAGTGTGTGTTGCAGGACGAAGTGGATCCCCAGGTCCACCGGAAAAATGGCTGGGGGCGATGCATATCGCCGAAGAGAGAGAGGCGGAAGACATGAACTCCCTACACACAATTAGAGACAACCGCGCACGCAGCCACGATCATCAAGCCAGGCGATCAGCAGGAGACAGAGGCCAGGAGGATCGGCGGCTGGAGGTGTAGCCACAGTATTGAAGTAGTAGAGTGCTAGCTTACGTAACTGAGAGATGAAGGGGCGGAAGGGACAGTAACAACGAGAAGTGCGATCACGACCAACTTAGAGAGGATCAACATTTTTCGAAAGCTGACCCTACCCAAACGTTTTCCAGGAGGAAGTCCAAGACCAGGGAGCAGAGCCACCAGGGCAACTACTTCACTCATAACCCCGAACTAGCAGCCACAGGCTGACGAGTCCCGACTATACCTGACCATTGCAAATACTAAGCCAGGGGCCACGAAGCGAGTGCGGAGAGGAGCATGAAGAGGTAACTGTAACCCTCTAGACAAAGGCTGCCCATAGACAGTGCCATCAGAAGGGGCCAGAGGGGAGAGGCAGACGGGACGAGCATCATCCTTCTAGGCAACTAGGCTATCAGAAAAGCAGAGAGGGATACCACCGACGATGATTTCTCATAGCGTTGAGATTGCAATCGCCGGAGGTGTAGGAGAGATGATTCCTGGATCTTTCTGTTCCTCTATATCCATATTTATATCTATATATATCTGTGTATCCTATATGTTTATTCTCTGATTCTATTCATGATGTTGCATCTCTGTTGTGGAGTGACATCAGCAAAAATAATACCTTGAATTCTGTGCGTTCTGTTCGTCAGATAAACCTGAGGCTGGGGGCTAGTCGCAAATCAGGACGCAAATATCCTACCACACCACGCAGCTAATGCAACCTGACACAGTACCTAATCCTGAGGATGCACAAGCCACAGCACCTAATACCCAGGAGGCTACCAGACGTAGCACCTAATACTCTGGACACTATCTGACTCAGCACTTAATACTCAGGATTCCACCTTACATGAAACCACATCTTCCTGAGATAAGTGAAGGGCCCCCCCTTTACATTTTTCTGACCTGGGTCACAATAAATTTCATACCGTCGAACTGTTAAATTTACTCCTAGTAGTCTTCTATTGTTCCAATATACAGGCCAATTCACCGAGAAATACTAAGTCATAAGAAGCCTTATGACACCTTCATCCTCTACCCAGGACATATTCTATACCACAGCGTAACTGGTGTCGAGCCCAACAATCTCCCACAATCGGATCCAGAATCGGCCCTGCGGTTATGCTGGCTTCTGCCATTGACTTCTGGGATCCCCAGCAAACCATTTAGCACTATAACTTCATGAATAAAGGTCCCGGGAGGAGGAATCTTATACTATCAAGTAACTGGCGTCAAGCCCAACATTCCCCCACAATTGGATCCAGAATCAGCCCAGTGGTTGTGGTTGAATCTGCAATCCAGTTCAGGGCCCTGTAGAAGACAGGTGTTAGAAGGGTTGGCAGATTCATGGGTTTCAATGCGACAGAGACGTACCTTATACTGCTGCGTGGCTGGCATCACGCCCAACAACATCCCGCAATCAGATCCAGAATTGGATAAATGATTGTGAAGAAATCAGTCATTGAGTTCTGGGATCGCCAGCACACTATTCAGTACTATAACTTCATGAATAAAAGTTGCGGGAGAAGTATCTTATATCATTGTGAAACCTGTATCATGGCAAACAACCACCCGCAAAGAACATCAGAATCCGTCTTCCAGTCGTGGAGTAATCTGCCATCGAGTAAAATATGGCCAGCTTGTTACCTAATACACTCTCTACAGAAGACACCGAATTCATGAGTTTGGATGCAACAGAAACGTACCTTATACCGTTGGGAAGCTGGAGTCAAGCCCAACCACTTTCCGCAAAGGGCAGCAAAATATGTCGACCAGTTGTGGAGTAATCTGCCATCGAGTAGAACACCGCCTGGGCTACTATAAAGATCCTCTCGACAGAAGAGAGCGATTTCCTGACCCTTGATGCGACAGACATGTACCTTATACCATTGGAAAGCTGGCGCCAAGCCCAACAACCTCCCGCAAAGGGAAGCAAAATCCGTCAACCTGGTTGTGGAGTACTCTGCCATGAAGTAAAATATTGCCAGGGGTACTATAAAGATCCTCTCCACAGAAGAGAGCGATTTCCTGAGCTTTGATGTGACAGACATGTACATTATACTGTTGGAAAGCTGGCGTCAAGCCCAACAGCATCCCGCAAACAGAATCAAGATCCATGCATTGGATGTGGAGATATCTGCCATCGAGTAAAGTATCGCGAGCTTGATCCCTGATACATCCTGCACAGATGAGAGCGATTTCATGGGCTCTGATTCGACAGGGAGTTATCCTCTACCATTGGGTGGCTCGCTTTGAGCCCAACAATCTCCCGCAATCAGATTCAGGATCGGAGAAGTGGTTGTGGAGGAATCTGCTATCGGGTTCTAGGATCAGCCTGGTATAGATAAAGACAACTCTCACCAGGGTCAGCAATTTCCTAGGTCTTGATGCAACAGAGATGTCCTTTATACCGCTGCGTAGCTGGTGTCTAGCCCAACAATCTCCTGCAATCAGATTCAGGATCGGAGCAGTGGTTATGGAGGAATCTGCCATCAAGTTCTGGGACCGCCAGCACTCCATCCCATTCAGCCTTGTAACTTCATGAATAATCTCTCTCGGGGGATGAATCTTATACCGCTAGATAGCTGGCATTGAGCCCTGGAACCTACAAGTGTCAGATTCAGGATTAATAGTCTGGCGGTGGTGGTGTGTTGCAGCTGTGGCCCCGGGGTGTAGATGTTCAAGTTGCGTATAGTAATGAAAAGAGTGTGCCGCGTCGGGTCCAGTTTGAGGCTAAGTGCCAAGAAACCACTAGGTACTATGCTAGACTTGAGAGTGTTATGGCTATTACTCACTTTCAGACTGGAGGAAGCTGGCATTTTCCCTGATTCAAAGACAATGTTCTGAAAATGGAACTCTGAGTGCCAGTGTGACTTGGTGTCTTTAGCGCAAATTTAAGATTAAGGAAATGATGGCTTTCTCACCAGACTCCAGCACTAACTATATTTTCTTTGCCAAGAAATACTGCTTGATCCCATCGCAGCTAGGAGACAAAGAAGGCTGAAAGGAGAATCAGGGGTAGTGGTCAATCCCGATGTGCGATGGTGTTGAGGTTTAAGTGAGGATGCCTGGGAGGCCGGGTTGCTTAGTTGCATGTGTCTGAATGGAACCCAGTATAGGCAAGGGTCTTCAGAAGCACCAGATGCAGCCAGATGTGGCATATGAGTACAGGACGCACAGGACTCAGAGCACAGGCTAGAAGAGTCAGGCCGCAATACTAGGGTATCTGATGTAGGCCACCTTTTTGCTGATGGGTGTAGTCCCCATCTGGGCTAGATTACTGCCCCCGATTATTTTATTATATAAGCCTTATCAGTGATTTGGGTAGGTGTAGTTAGCCATGCGTAAACCCACCACACCACCAACAAGTGGCCAGCCAGACCGGCTCCAGTATGAGATGTTCCAGGCTTAATTTCTCACTATAGTGGGGGCACACTGTAAGAAGATAGATCCTAAGATTGTGACTGCTCCAAAGACTCAATGTAGAAGTAAGAACCAAAATGATAAAGAATAATTGAAAGTAGAATCAAGCAGCTAAACTTAATATTATTAACCCAGCAAGCTTGAGTGAAAATGTTCTTTGAATAATTGTTAGTTATTTGAGTAAGATCTCTCTTGCATTAGTTTAAGTAGAATAAAGCAAAGTCAGAGGACACTGGTCAACCATTGTGGCCTTTCACGAGCACTCTACACAGCTAAGGAGTGACCACCCACCTGCTAAGTGTGTGTTCAAACTTGGAGGCAGTCGGACTGCCAGGATATTGACCATCTCTACAAGTAGGAAGTGTTTGCTCTTGAGTGTGGTAGGGTATTGGAAACCATCCTAGTTGTGTTGAGCAGATAGGCCGCTAGTGCTAAGGGTAAACCACTAGTTGTGAACACATATTTTTTAGTCCTATTTAGTTAGCAGTGGCACCCCTCTGAGAACTTGAATAGAACAAGTTCTCTCACATCCACAACATCCACTCATCAAACCAGTGATAAGCCTTTGTATTCCACATAGCTTAAGCCAAGAAGGAAAATTGTCCTTTCAATACCAGGCTGTCAATGCTGTGTGTTTTTGTCTCACAGTGTGTTGGGTCAATATGTCACACACACACTCTCTCTAGTTCAACTCATCGCATTCATGTGATGACTAACCATTACGAGTTACACAGCCATGCTGTTTATTAATTCCTCTCTTTGGGGATAATAATTTCTGGCCTTTAAGGCCGAGGATGGCTGATCAATTCAAAGAATTGGACTATGGGTGGTTCGTATCAGATGTTGAAGTCTCATCAAATAAACATATTACCAATGTGGCACAGCAGGCCACTGCAACAATCATGTGCAGAACTGTTTGCGGATTACGGCAAAGATTCAGAAAACTATGAAACCCTAAATTTATGCTCAATATACTTCCACGCTTCAGATGAAAATTCACAAGGAAAGTACATGGAGAAGAAGCTTGAAGAAAGCTATCACAAAGCTCTGGGACTATAACCCTACTATGTTCAGAGCTCTCGGTTTGGCTACATCTTCCAACCATATTAGACAGTAGCAGAATTTGTCCACGAGATTGAATGAATTATGGAATGTTTGCACAAGGAGGAGGAAGGGATCAAACCTTGTGAGAATACTATTTACCTTCTAAATGGTCTACCAGTATTATGGCACGAGTGCCGTGATCTTCAGGCCACAATCCTTAAACCAGACAAACCAGAGGATTTGATCTCGGCTATCAACATAAGAAAATCACAATGAATCTCGCGAGATGCGGGTCTGCTGGTAACAATGCTGTGCTGTTGGTAAGAGGCAAAGGATATGGCTATGGCATTTTAGCACCAGGGTCTGGGGGAGCATCTGATAGTCAGGCTATGAGAGGGAATAGACAAGTAAGCTATATGCAGTCGATTATTTGTTAATATTGTCAGAAGAAGGGTCACTAGTAGAGGGTATGGCGGAAACTCAAATCAGACACAGTAAAAGTAATTCGTATGAATAAAGTCATGACAATGCAACATGAAGGGTTTTCAGATGGTAGCTGTAGTACCCATGTGACCACTTTGGGAGACTCTTTTAGCACCTCAGAACAACTTCCAAAAGGGGAACAGAGGATTTGTGTTGTAAATAAAACAGATATCAATTTGGGCAGTCGAGATAATGTGACTCTCTTGGTATTGGATGATGGAAAGTAATACAAGATGATGTTAGACTTGAAATGCGTCATACATGTTCCAGCTTGCAGGGGAAACGTTCTACTTTCCGTTTCTCAGCTACAACACTCATGTACTCTCATTGAGTTTCCACCCAGTAGGGGAGTGACTCTAAGATATAGTAATAGCTCTTAGATTGAAGTATCAGAAGGGAACAGGCTCTATATATGGAGGGGGTAACTGATTAGGGCACTTTGAAGTAAATCAGGTATTTGCTATAAATACAGATGAGAGAGCAGCCAAGAAGGTTGAACAGTGGCATTTTAGGCTAGTGCACTTGGAAGCAGAAGCTGCTTCACAATCTCACCTATTGGCTAATTCCAGTAATAATCGGTCAGGATATTCCCAGTTGAGCACACAATCCCTTTCCTTGGCCTTTTCGTTTGCATACCTCTCCTTTTCCATAGCCTTTTCCTTTTCACGCCTCTCCTCTTCTATATTCTTTTCCTTTTCACGCCTCTCTTCTTCGATAGCCTTTTCCTTCTCGCGCCTAGCCTTTTCCATTGCCTTTTCCTCGTCCCTCATCTCCTTTTCCATTGCCTTTTCCTTTTCATGTATCCTCCTAGTCATGGCCTTTACTTTTCCCTGAATCTCATCAAGGAAAGGCTTATACTGAGCCATATTAAGCTGGGTTTTGGCACTCCAAGCCCTTCACAAATCTCCTCTACTTTCTCTACAGCCATATTCTCCTTTCCTTTTGCCACTTGGCGTGCTTCTGAGGTATAAATAACTCCTGCTTTTTAAATGTGCCTTTTGTTTTGCCCTCTTCTTCTAGCATTTCTCATCTCCTCAGCCGCATGAGTATCCTCTATATGTTCCATAGCTAAGGCACCTGACTGTACAAAGGTTAACCCACTATATAGAACAAGCTTGAGTTTAGCTTAAAACCTTGGAAATAACCCTTTGCCCTGTTCATGTAATTCATCACTTCTAGTCTTAAGACTCACAAGCGTAAGAGGAATATCAGATGAAGCTGTCCATACTAGCTCTAATTAGTGAGGGGGTGAAAAGACTGCCTTGCAGTGTTTGGATATAACAATATTGTGATTATATGGGATGAGGCCGGTAGCACAAAATGCTAATTAAATAGTAGAGGACTTAAAGGTTTGCTGATGAATGGTATCACTGGTGTCTAAAATTCTGCCTTGTGGAAATTGCCACAACCTATATGAGAAGCTACCTCAACCGCCTGTGCATGGTAATGCTTATAAGGCTGAAAAACAACCACATTCAGTGGTTGCAGAAGATGGCTGGAGTGAGCTGGAAGACAAAAGACAATAATCCTGTGTAGATCACAAAAGTCAAGGAACTGCTTTGTACAGAGGCAGCCGAATCCATTCAGGAGGAATATACGATAACTTCTGGCAAGCCGGGTAGCTGAGCAGTACTCAAAGTAAACAAGCCACCTGATTGTCAACTTATCATTGTTGTAGCCGGTATCTGATGTCCCTACAAGGTAATTATCCGGAATTCAGGTAGTGGTATACAAGGATTCTTGGTGAATAATACCTGGAAAAATTATCATTAGTAGTAACGCAATTCCATCACGACTAATTGTCTCACCTACAATAACCAGTTTACAATTACTAGAGCTGCTAAGATAAGCGTGGCTTATCAGATCTCGTGATATCATCTATTGATCACGTCTAATGCCAATACAGAAACCACTTTCATCAAAGTTGTATTTGTCACCTTAGTGGCTATTGTACTACTCACAGATATCGTTGTACTTCTGGAACTAGTGTCTGATACTCTCTGGTACATGGGGGTTTTTTCAATTAACATCAAGTGATACTTGTTTGCAAATAAAATATTCAGAAAGCGAGTTTAGCAATAGTGAGGCCCAATGGTCACTTACAACAGGTGCTAGCCCTTGGCCACCATGTAAATATTGCAAAACAGCATTAGTACAGCCTGTTACCATTCGGAGGTAAACACTGGTAGCAATAGTATCAAGCCTGTCAAGATACCAGCGAACTGCCAGTTCTTGATCATCTGTGAGCTTATCGTTAGCTCCTGGCATCTACTGGCATGACTGGGAGCCTTGTAGTCATGCTCGTAAACATGAAACTGGTATCTCGCAGTTGCTTGCAATCTCTGCAATGTTTGCATATGGGTTTGGATTTTTGCTGAGAGATTCAATAGCTGCTTGAATTCATATTTCAACATCTTTGTAAGGGTTAACTAGCTGGCCTGGAAGGATAAAAGCTGGTGCTTTTGGCATAGTTTTTGATAAAGGTGATTTGGCATAGTGGTCAGTTGATAGAAATTACTCTTTTACAAGATCATAGTTTTCTTATAATTTTTTATTCTTACATGCCAAGATATTACTAAATGATTTTTATTTAAATTAACTGAAATAATAATTTATATTAACAACTCTGATTATGTTCTCTAAAATTTAAACAAGCTACAAAATCATGTTGAGCTACAAAATCATGTTGAGCCCCAATGTCATCCTGAGCCAAAAGGTTATGTTGAGCTTTCAAGCAGTCAGGTGGAGTGTCCAGGTTTTGAGCCTGAGAAAATCCTGGGTTGCAGCCACACGCCGCAACCTTGGCACAATTATACTCTTATCCTGCTCTTTAGGATGAATACAGTCTGCTTGCCATCTCTCTCCAGGTACTCTATAAACTCATTGCTATCTTAGATCCCTAAATCTTTCCAAACTGCATTCCTCACTCCAAATTACACCCTCAAAATCTTCCTCTGCCCAGTCCCTATAGGCTATTTCCCACTTCAGTCACTTTGCACCATGTTCTGGCTTCATTTTTAGTCTTCTTTGTACTAACTATTTTTTTATATTGGCCTCTCTGAGTACCCTGTCAATTGCATAGAGCAAGGTAATATATCAGTACCAGAGATCATCCAATATTAGTACTGCCATTGTGGATTACCTGTATCAAGTGATTTATTAGGTGCATATTTATCCCAAAAGTCACTTCTATTCAGCTTTCAGTTGCAAGTGCATCCAGCTGCCCTGATAATTGCATAACACTCTTTGTGGCTAAGAACATGGGGGTGATCTTACTAAAGTAGGTGGTTGAGTAATTGGTGTTCAGTTATGAAGGCAAGAAAGCTATTGACAGTGAACCAGGAGTCGCCAATAAGCCGGGCCACCTGAATGATATTTCCCAAGCAGTAGAAACATGTGATCATGATTCCCTTTTCAGTATTGGTTTTCTCCTTGCATCGGGTTTTATGATTTTTCTTCAGTGTGGCATATTTATTTTTTCTGTACTGCTTAACGATTGTGTAACTTTGGGGTCGTGTATAGTGCTGAATGAGAGGTAGTAGTGGAAATGGTAATAAAAGTAGAAGGTAGGACAGGCAAAAACAAGGATGCATGGGATAGTGGGAATTCATCCTCATGCTGTGCTCAGAGGCATGAATTCACCTTAGTGAGGTTAGCTGACAAATCTCAAACATTGTTTCACAAGAACTTTTAGTGAGGCACTGTACATGTTGCTGCATATTGAGTATCTGTGACATGATAATGAGGGTCAAGATAATGATAGCAATAAAACAGTGCAGAGAAATACCTTTCCACAGGTGGAAAGCAATTAAAGCGAGAAAATAACAAACAGACAAGAAGGAGAAAATTAATCTAGAAAATCCAAGCAGTGTTGACAACTACTTTTTCAATTGTCAGTTCAAATTGGAATCGCAGGGGCTCATAACCTGTAGGAATGTAGTAGTGGTGGTCGAAGAATGACTTAGAGCCTGTTTGGTAGGAACGGTTCCATTCTGTTCGCCCATACAAATGACCATTTTTTTCCTTCTGTTCTCCTTCTGTTCAGAAAATTGGGAACAGAAAAGCAGTTTGCCAACCATGAAATGGATCAACCATTCCGTTCCCAAATGGCCATAGCACAACGCTTGCCCTTCCGTTCTCAAACACCCATATCAAACAATTGCCATTGAATAATGTGAGGAAAAAACAGTTAAAAAATTGCTGTTAAATCAATTATTATTAAATATATTAATTCGGCTTTGTTCTTACAACAAAATTTGATGTTGATAAAACCTTTTCTTCTGCAGTGTGAATTTAGATAGGAGAATGTTTAGATGATCAGGCTAAGAGTGCTTATTATTATTATCATATTATAATAATATTATAATAATATTATATTATAATATTGTTTTCATTAAGCTTATAGAGCTATTAGGCTAAAGTGATTAACTGAGAGTGCTTCTTACTTGATAAAAGGTTTTCTCCATAGCAACGAACGGTTTTCTCCAAAGCAACGAAGGTTGACTGCTGAGAAACTGCCCAAAAATGACAACAACCATTCCTCCAAATCAAACTGTTTCCCAACAGAACGGTTGCACCTCCTTCTGTTCCTACCAAACAGGCTCTTACTGTATTTCCTATCTATGACCGAAGGTATATATAGAGATACATGACTGCCAAGAGCCCACAACCGGTTCCACTAACCCTACTCCTCAACCCCAACACATATGAGGATAGCTACCCGTACCTACTGCTAACCTAATATCTAACAACCGCCTGAAGGTTATTCGGCATCTACGATGCCAGTTCCCCGAGGGGAGGGAGAGTTGCGAGAATCCCCTTAATTCGGCGTCTTCGCACAGTGCCGTTGTTGACGTGGAGGATTATGGCGGTTTTTGCACAGTACAGCACTCTGCTTCTGCCACGAAGGCTTGGTGCACTATTACAACGTGGTCCATGCCGCTACCTGCGATGCTGTGTGATGACATGCGTGCCTTGCTCCAGTGTTGCGGGAGCTGGACCGGTTGAGGTCGTGATTAATTGCTCGGCCGTGGGCCCGTATGGTGTTAGTGACATCTCCTGCTACCTCCTCTTCATGGTGAGCCGCAGCGACATTCTCGGCCTCGGGTTCGAGCAGTGCATCCACCTCTGGTCTAGTGAGGTGCCCTAGACTCGACTCCTTGTTTTGTCTGCTACTTCGTGGAGAGTAGAGTCCTAGAGTATCGAGACCGCCTTGCTTTTGGGGGAAGCAGGGAGCTCTATATTTCGGGTCCGCCTATCTTTCTAAGCGCTGAACCCATACTGCCCAATTTGGCGTGATCATTTCGGTACATCACTTCACACTCTGCCGTTTTCTGAATTTCACTCTAAGCTCGCAATTCGGTTTGTTTTTGTTGTTTCACCCTCCCCACTTTTACAAATAAGTTATGTTCGCAATACAAAATGTTCAGATATCGAAGGCGTTATAAATCAAAAAGAGACGATATCAAACAATAAAACTAATACCCAATCTATATCACACCGGAGATAGTAGCAACAGTTCAGTAAATGAATGGGAAACCAGATATTAAAGGTTAAAAAGTACTCCAGAAGGGCAGGAAACAGGGGCGGGGATTATACGCCAACGAGGGCCCCAAAAGCATAAAACTTCGAGACCCCCCCCAATCCATCCGTTCTCCTCTTGTTCATTCCTACCCAAGATCGATCTGTAGTAATAGACGGTAACGAGCATGTGCGATCCTTCCGTCCTTCCCGTGTGCCGGGGGGTCGCATATCTGGATCGCGGCCGAAAGGAAGAAGGGACAAGTGGTGAGAAGAAAAGGAAAAAACACACGAGAAACAAGAAACCGAACACAAAATAAATAGCAGGGCAATTGAGATCATTGTTTTTTCTTGGGTATGTCTCCACGGTTTCAGGCTCATATAGAGGTGGTCCAAAGTTATCCTTTGGGCTTTGAACACTCAGAACAACTCTCCCCATCCACAGTCTTCTCACGCTTCACCTTTTGCACACCAAAACATTGGTGGAACGGATCGTTCCTCGCAAAGTGACAGTGTGCAATGAGGCGAAGTTCAGTGTGGCCGCATGAGGCGTAGGTGAGTTTCTCGTAGTTACACATCTATCAATCAAAGTAAGTGTGTGCACTTATGGTATGAGAGCAATGAACGGGGGTGTGAAACAAACCTCAACTAATGCGGGTAGTATCCAAGTTCTTGCAGGGCTGCTGACTGCGCAGATAGGATAGGAGAGGGTAGAAAGAGAGGTGCGTAGGCCCGGGGAGGGGAAACTGGTTGGTAGGCAAATAGCTGGTAATGTTTTGCTTTGCTCGAAACGCTGGTAAGCTCCGAAGACCTGAAGTCAATATGAGAGAGAGTTCAAGTGAGAGAGAAAATGAGTTCAAGTGTACAGGTATGGGCAATTTATACTCATTTCCATCTCTTTCCCCACTCCTAGACCCATTCGCCCTCTCATAGATCCTTTCAATAAACTCTGTTAGACAAGCCGGCAAAATTCGTAGCAAACAGGAACTGGCATAATTTACCGAAAACTTTTATTACCCCTCCGTTGCAGGGGTGGGGGTAAAACCCGAGGCATAGCGAATCATCTGTGGGAAAGGGATAACCAGTGTTTTGCTAGCCTGGAGCACTGTAGATTATTTCTGTAGAAAGGGAAGTCAGGTGCAGGAAGGGTGGCATTGGATGCGAGGGCGGTCTACCGGAGTACGTATCAATGACTGAAGATATTCAAGTCTCCAATCCGCTGAGACTTTGGTGCGGTCAGTCTGCTAGTCTATCTACCACTAAGTTTTCAAGTTGGTGTATCATAAGTTAAGCACAACACTGCAGAATTAAATGTTGCCTGGTCATATCGGTGGTATTTCGAATAAATTGCGAATACTTGAACAGTAGCATATTTCGATAGTAGCTCTTGCAGATTTATAATATTGCTGCTTTGCAGGAGCTGGCAGGACAGCGGAGCCTATCACCCACGCCATTGGATTTCGTGTATAAGTTAGACCAAGCATGTAATTTAGTCCAAGGCCACTTCTTGTGATATGGTACTATGGGTTCTCCAGTTTTGTTATCTGTCAAACGGCCGCCCTCGGTTTGTTATGACATAGGGATTTGTACACTGCTGCACTAGTCTGAGCATCGTGGGAACACAACTGAATACACGTATTTCTTGGGGTCATGAAGTGCAGTACTGGTTTAACGGAGAAGAATAGCGCACTTACCGCTTTAGGAATGACACCAATCCCAGACCTGCCTTCAAAATCACGCCAACAATTAATTGAGAGATCCCCGGCGTGATGATGCAATGCAGACAGACGTTCCGGTCCGTCTCCGCAGTGCATCAGAGACCGAGACTTTGAATTGTCACTTCTTCCACGCTATGAGAATGTTCCTGCAAGAGCTGCTGCAATTGTGCAACCATGAGACCACCCTCAAGTACTGAGCCCCCTCTCTCGTTCACTTAAAATGACAGGTTTCTTTGAGGTTCGGACCACTCGAACCTTTTCCAAGCCGCAGAGGAACTATAGGCTCATATTCGATCATTTCCACAATTCCTAGAATGAAGTCTTGGCGGCAACCGGTTTCTCTACTGGCCAATTCCAAAAGTATCCAGAAACCACGCCTAGATTAGTAAGTCTGTAGCACACTCTCCCCCTCCACCCTCCACCCTCCGGGGACTGTTTTGGAATTGGCGAGTGGGCACCAAAAGCCACATGGCATCAATAAACGAAATTCCCCCTCTCCTCTTGGATATTGCCCTCTCTTTCGCCGATATGATGGCCTGCGGGCAGATTTCCAATTCTCAAAGGAGAGCCGCCCCTAATGAGACCAGACATGCATCCTATGCGAATCGAGCGACCAAACTCAACAGCTGCCGGGGCTTCAGATCAAAGACCTGCTTGCACATGGACTCGCACAAAAAAAAGCAATCGTGTCCCCCCATTACTCACATCCGTTGAAACCATAATGGGTCCCCCGTTGTCTTTCCAGCCTCAGTTATAATATCTAGGCAGAACTCAATGTATATTCAGAGTCCACAGTCCGATTTCCCTTCTGACCCTTCGTACGGTTTTTCTTTTGGCTTGGGATTCCAACACCGTTAAGGACATGCGCCAATTTGGGGGCATTCAGATTTAGCTGGAGCCTATATATCAATTCCGGGCCCTCATTTGTCTCCGCTACGAAACCCTTCTGATCAGGAAACTACAGGTAGCTGTGTCCTCATAACGAAGTTTGCCAAGTGCTCTTCCGCTGATATATCACATCTGATATCGGGTATGTTGCGTCAGATGCAGGGATTTTTATTAGACGCATTTGGAATCAATGCCAAGAATTCAGACGTCGATCGTTATTCAAAAGATGAAATGGTAGTTGATTCGGCAAGCTATTAGGGAGGATCACACTCATCTTGATGTAGCGAAAGTGACATGTCGTTATGTTTGTTTTGGCCACGGAGTCGGCACCGGATGGACTGCATGGCAGGCCAGATCGACGCTGCCGAGTGCAAGTACTCGGTAATTGGGTGGGACATTCGCACCAAAATTTCGGGACCCCAGTCGAGGCAAGCCGCGGCTAGATGAGGTTGAACTTATGCTCGAGATCTAGAGATGAAAGTTAGGTAAGGGAACGAAAGGTTCCAACAGGGCGGATATAGCGGGGTCGGAGGTTGTATCTCGACTGACGTGGGACTCCGAATATCGGCGGGGCGTTTGTTGCTTCCAAAAAATTTGCACTCTCTAGCGGATAGCCTCAAAGGGAATTCTTGCCAAAGCAGCCTGGACAGCACCAGTGCCCAATTGAGTTTCAACACAGTATGCTATATGGAAACATCGATGTCTGCAACTACTCCTCCTCACTCGCTCCGGCCCTAGTAAAGCGTGGCCGCCGAGCTAGCCCTAGGATTTTCGGGCGTAAGAACCATGGTCCAGATAACTTATCACCTACTGTATCACTAAAAACCAAGATATTCACTACAGCCCATGGTTCCAACTTCCGTAGGCCATTGTCCCAGGAAACCTCATGTCCTGTATTAAATAATAATTAACCTAAGATTGTTAGCCAGAGAAACCACGGGCCCATAGCCATGTTTCGCTCTGTCCCTTTAACTAAACTTTTTGTCAGCGGTTCATTGCTTCTCTAGTGCAAAACTATTCGAAGCACTTCTTCAGCCTGCCTGGATATCATCATATCGCTTGCTCCCTCTAATAGACTCCCAATATCCTGCACATTGACAAACTGATACAGATTCCTCTCTCCTAGCAGGCGCAAATTGAGAAAAATGGCACAGCTGTTCGATTAGAAGAAGGGGTGGGGGGTTACATAGCTAACGAGGAATAGACAACATAGTTAATTCTCTCTTACCGTACGTCGAACGCTTCATTATTCCTATAAGCGGTTACCCTGATTCATGGGCACCTGAACAAGCTATGATCTTCCAGGCCACTCTGTCCATCACTAGACCACAAGTGCAGTGCTATCGATCGCTATGCCCCGCTGAAGACTTTATGACGGGCGAGTATAGAGCACCCATGTATGACTTCCCATAAACGCTTGGAACAAATTTTCTATATCGTGACTGGCTAAGCTGTATCACTACATCAAAAAGACATATGTTGAAAATTTCACTGGTAGTCATCGCTTCCATAGGTTGAATTACCATCAATTCCATAACCATGGAGATTCTTCACCTCCAGTATTATCGGCAATAGAGATATTGAAAGTGGTAAATTTTCACCTAGGGGAGCCATCCAATAAGGCAGGCTAGAGTTGTGCTCATTTTGTGCACTACTGGAGTAATTATTTCCCAGGCGATTTGCAGAAACCACCCTTTGACATCGCCGGCAGACAGTCCTGTCGATAGAACACATCAAGATTATCAGCCCATGGCTGGTAACGTCAATCACATACACGGCTAAGACACCTGACGGGGTCGCAGGAGCACTACTGCTCACGATTAACTTCTAGTCTACGATACTCACCAAACCACTCCGCCACAAACCAGACTTAGGTATGATAAAGTACTAGGGTCAAGGTGTGAGCATAAGTGAGGCTAGAGAGGGTTTCATTGGTCGAGATTTGGTGGGACTTGGCGAGTGTAACCATGGAGACGACCAATCTTGGTCGATTTTTTTGGAGAGGGAAAAAGGTTGGGCTAATGCGAAAGCATTCAGGCCCCAGGTATAATATGATACTCCATGAAATTCTCTTCTCTGACCGGCTAAGTGGCCTAAGAGCCAATGAGAACCAGTCCGTCTCGCTTACCCTTAGCCCTCGGTACAAAGTTAATACCTTTAGCGAAGATTTGGCCCTCCAGTCCCATCCGCTTCTCGGGCTCGGCCAAAACGTATGGTTCGTGCACTCCGAAATGTGCACCAGATTTTTACATAGCTTTTAATGGACAATAACAAATTATGCAGAAGCATAAGCAATTAAAAAAAAACTGTACCAAATAGACAAAGAGAAGGAGAATAATGTAGAGGTTTCGTTTAATTTTTTGAGAAGATGGTAGATTTGTTATTGAGTTTTCAAAAGAGCTATTTTTGGTGTAAAGTATTGAAAAGTGTTATGTTAGCCACACTATTTTTTATGTAAATTAGGAAGCTCCTCTTACTAAGCATTAATTCACTAGTGTAAACTATTTATTAAGTTGTTATTTATAGATTAAATAATATATCTAATTATTGAATAAACCGGTTTATAAACTAAAATCTTATAATAGTACTGATGATTAACTCATTGGCTTGGCCAGGAACTGCTGCACAGCCACGTAACACTTTTTCACTAGTCTGGTACACATTTCGGAGTGGACGAACCATAGGAGTTCAAGACAGGCGCTAGTACTCGGGGGGTGCCTTAAGTCAGGCGACACTCGGATATGGTAACTTACCCAATGTGTAGTCAACAGGGGTATTTGTAAGGCTAGTACAGAAGAGGATACTTACCCGTAATTAGTAAGCACTTTTTTGTATGAAGGAAAAAAGTCCGGCGACATCTACGATATTGCTTGCTGAACATTCACCATTTGGATATTTAAAATACAGTTCAAAGAGGAGTAGAGAAAGTAAAGCAAGGAGAAGCTACATGTTTAGGCTAGTTATAGTAGGGTATCTAGAATACAAGTTTTCATACAGAATGTCTGGTCTCAATCTGACTCGGAGTGCAGGCTCCACGTCAAGAGTACTTTCTAAGAAGGTGTTGATGCACCTCCCGCCGCAATCACAGTACAGAAACGATCTGGCATGCTGTAGATAAGTCCAACTAGTCTATCTATTCCAATCTGCTCCCAAATAGTCATTAAACACATTTGTAAAGTAGGAATGTCTCCAATCCGCCCCAATGTCTCCCTCAACTCTGTCTCCAAATCCATCCACAATGCCTCAATTAAATTCAAATCAGGTGATTGAGCTGGCCATTTAACAGCATCTACCTCATTCTTTTGTCTATATATCCTTGCATACTTCTAATGACCTGGAGCCCCATCCTCCATCACCCGTGCCCATCCACATTCCTCACAGCATTGGTGCTACAGCAGTACCAAATATGGCTCTATTACAGTTTCTACATACATAGCAGAGTCCAACTTTGCCTTCCCTGGTATGAAAACTAGTTCTAACTTTGTAGTACAGCAAAAGCCACCCCAAGCCATGGTAGATTCCCTTCCATGCTTGAAGGGTTGATCAATACAATCAATATGAAATTCTTCATCTGATTGTCAAATAACCCAAGGCCAGTACCCAAACCAAAGATTGAAAATGTGGATTCATCTGTACAAATTATTCTACTCCATTCTTCGAAAATCTAGCTTAGTCTTTCCTCACACCATTGAACACGATTGGGCTTATTGTGTTACGGGGTAGATAACACGGTCGGATTCCGAGCTAACTAGACCGAGAATATTCGAGACTACAGATTAATAGTCAGGAAGGCTCATAGGTAATCGTTTGGTAATGGTAAAGTAATAAAATGTAGTCAAAGATCAAAGAGTTAGAATATAACTTGATTAACTTGATATATTATTAAGGTCTCTTCTCCATTGCTTGATGATTCTTCAACCACCAGGAGAGAGGTCTCTATTTATACTAATGCTCATACTACTTTGAGTTCTCTTGTTACGAAGTACCTTCTTAACAATTCAGTTCCTCAGAACAAAGTGCAAACACCGTTTGACCCTGAAAACTTGCCCAGCTCGACTCAGATAATCTCCCGAACTGCTATTTCATCTGAGGGTGTCCGCACTCCACCAGTAGACAGTCTTCGATCTCTTCATCATGATAGACTATAAATGAATATGCGGCCCAAATGTCTACATACTAATAGTAATATAGAATCTGGAGTGATCAGTTCTGATATCCAGCTATCAAAGCATTATACAGCTAACGCATATGCAACTAGAAAATGAGAGGAGAAGTATTCGGTAAACATCATTCCAATTAGTTAAACATATCTTGAAACGTGCTCTCATTCAGTATTCCGAGTCGTCTTCCAGATGCCTCTTTGAAGCTCATAACTCCAGGAGCTTGGGTTCGGATATATGGTCATCCTATCAAGCCATATACCTCGCTCTTAAATATTAGGTAAGCTATTCCTGCTAGGGTAATATATTGGCTGGTCGAATACTAAACTTGCAGTGTGGAACACGCTTGTGATATCCAAGCTTCTCCATAACAGCCTTTACTGTTCTTGCTGAACGAGTATAGCTTATTTCAAAGACAATTGCATCCCAAGAGAGACGTCAGGTAAAGGCATCTCTTGTAACAAAAGCCACAAGGCGGGTGATTTCAACCTTGTTGAAAATGGGAGGTGCACCGGTACGTATTTTGTTCAATAGGGTTCCGTTCTCCTTGGCCCGCTTGTAAATCTATCGCCGGAGACCAGAGTTAGCTGCTAGAAGGTAAATTGAAAAAAGAAAACACAGCAAAAGGGGGAAGAGCATTCTTCATACTTTCTAACATGTTCGACGATCAATTCCCAGCTCCGTGCCAATCAGCCCCGAAGACCATTGAGCATTTTCCCGTAGTGTAATAACTCGGATACCGTCATCTCGAGTGGTTTCCACATGTTGCTTGCCCATCGGGTGCTGTTCCTGTGTTCCTTTAAATTTCATCCTTCACCTATTCAGAAATCTTGGATTTCGGATCGTGTGTTGTGTGTTAACCGTTGTCAGTTTGGCCTCTCGCGGTTGGTGGTTGGCAGTTGGTGGCTGGCAGTTAGCTTCCTCCTGGTGAACTGTTGGAGGCCTGGATACCCTGTCTGGAATTTGCGGTTATTGTCAGGGGCCGGGTAGCTAGTTTCATAGCCGGACAAAAGGAGCAGTCACGGTGGATAAGGGTTTGTTGGTTACCTAGTAGGAAAGAACTTGTAAGAGGACGGAGTGTGATTGTGGATTTTCCTGGGCCGTTGTCAACAGTTAGTTTTTCATCATCGTCGTCTTCTTTTTGCGAGCAGAGCATCAGGGTTTATCGAAACCGCCAGTGCTCGTCTTTCATTTTCAATTATCAGTTTTTAGTTTCTTCTCTTTTCTTCTTGCTGGTGAGCTTCACCAGTACCGTTCATTGTCAAGATTGCCAATACCCACAAAAGAACGCCTCCCGTGGAAGACCCACGACAGCTGGTGCCCGAAAGGCGAGTGGGTTCTCCGGAAGCACCAGAAACTGCTGAGACTCCTGTGAGAGGATCAATTTCTAGCCGGGAAGAGTTTCGAAGACGGTTTGCAAGATTTCTTCACCAGAATTGGATTGCTCATCGTTCGCACGAATCTCCCGATTTGGCTCCATCCTCTTCATCATCTTCTCTACCCCGATCGTCCCCTTCTGCAAGGCTTCGTGAACTTGCATTGTCTGTTCTTTCTTCGTCTTCTTCGTCTTCTCCATTCTTTCCTTCTTCTCCATACCCATTAGTTTCTAATCCAATTGCTACCATTTACGGTAGTGATTTTTCTCTCCCTTCTACCATTTTACCACTGGCTTGGAACCCATCTATAGCTTTACCGGAAGGTATCCCTCCTTATTATCTCTCTTCCCTTCCTCCGTTACCTCCTTCTTCCTCCTCTTCATCCTTAGGGGATACTTCTACTCTTTCATTGACCGGCATGGCCGATCCTGCCTTCAAACCGGTGGTTTTTACTCGTGGTAGAAATGAAAATGTAGAGCAGTGCTTGAAAGGAATCGAGTTGACTTGCTCATCTGATGAGAGAAAGAATGCATAATCTGATGACGTGAAAGTTTACTTTGTTTTACAAAATATCAAGGCAGGTAGTGCTGCCGAGAGATTCGTCCGCCGTTCGAATGAAGGAACCACTAGTAGCTTCAGCAAGGTTTGTGAGGCCTTGAGGACTAGATTCGGAAATGATGAGGAACAAGCGGAAGAGAGAAGGAAAGCTGAAGAGGGTTCTCTTGAGCTGCGTCAATGCAGGGGTGAGGATTTTGATGACTATATCAAGACCGCGAGAAGAGTTGGAAGGCTCATGGCTTCCGAGAATGAGCATCTGGTGGCAACACAATTCGTTTGCGGCTTGGACTCTCGTGAGCTGCATGTGCATATTATGACTTCGCTTGGTGCCAGACCGAAGATGAACGAGACGATCATCAAGGTTCGGAGAACCTCAAGCATGCTCGAGGATGAACTGACTTCAACTTATCATAAGGGAAATCATTACGATTATGAGAGTTCCTCCAATGATGATGATAGTGGGAGTGATGCGTATAACAGTGATAGTGAGAGGCGAGATCGACGAAGGAGAAGGAAGCTTAAGAAGGAACGAAGAGCCACGGGAAGCAGGGAGAAGGGAAGCCGGCGAGGAGATGAAGAATCAAAGAACCTTCGCTATGAGTTGGCAGAATTGAAGAAGCTAATTCAGAAAGTGCAGGAACCTACGGCTAATCCATCGCAGATTTCGTCTTCACCGACCTCGCAGCAACTACAATCCTTACCATTTGTGGATACGTATGCAATAAATAATCGTCTTGCTCCGCCAATGCCACCACAGTTTGGTATTCCACCAAGTCAACATTCAGGATCGATGCTGCCACCGGCTGCCTACAATTATTCAGGATACCCTTCCGCTCAGCAATGGAATAGTGGTAGTAATCAACAAGCCTCAGGATATTGGCAACAGCCTTCCGCTAATCCTGCAGCTATGCGTAATCAACAACCCTTTGAACAGTTCCCTCGTGGGCCTTACAGACAACAACGTACCTATCCACGCTATGATAGATCTCAGGTTACTTGTTTCAACTGTGGGGTCGTTGCTGATTGGAGAACTGAATGCCCACTCCTGGGATACCCGAATTCTGATACCGCTAATAGCCAATTTAGGAATGAGTTTCCACCTAATCCACCACAAGGTAAGGTAAATAGTCAACTATGGTTGGAACAGCCACCAACCATTCCGATTCCGGGAGTGAACACAAGGGAAGTTGGGATACTGAATGCTGCCCAGGATCACAGAGGACAACAGAGAATTGTTGGTCCGGTCGCTGGTATTGAGATCAAGAGGCTTTCCTCTGCCCTCACCGGTATGAGTGTGAATACATCGGGCGAAGGAAATACAAATACATTGAAGGAGGAGATTGTTGAGGAGATTGTACCGGGAATGCCTTCTAGCTATACTGACACAAAATATGTAGGTGAGGCAATGGGTGGTGAAAGAGCGAGAAGGCATAGTGAGGTTCAAGAAATATCTGGCACTCTGGTCGAACCGCTTTCTCAGAGGAGGAGGTTTAACTATCAACAACCCGGCCAAGACTCACTGCAACCGAAGGTTGCGAAGCAGAAAGGCAAACGGCCTCCCATCCGGATAATGGTTGACTGAAACCCTTTTGACCTTGTTGCTAGCTTTAGAGATACATTGGTCACTGGCTTGTCTTGGGGGCGATTTTTTGATTTGGCACCCGAGGCAAAAGAACAGTTTGTACCGCTGATGATACAGGAGAGAGCAAAGGGGAAAAAGGAGCACAGCCTTAAGGGCAAAGGTGAAGCTAAGACAAGAATAGTGGAGGCGGCACTGGTTGAAGCATCTCGTGTGGGAAAGTATGAGGACCTTTCGTCAGTTGTTAACATTTATACTACTGCAAGAGCAAGATTGAATGACAGGGTATTCGAGTTGAAGCATGTCTTGGTTGATGGTGGATCGGTTGTCAACCTCGCACCAATCTCTGTCTTAAGTACAATGCAAGCCACACTCTTCCGTACCCAAGAGCTTACCATTCGTACCGCAACCTCTTCCTTGGTCGAAATTGAGTTTTACGCAGATTTGGATATTGAAGTTGCGTCAGTAGTTGTGAACCTCCGTGTTTATGCGATTCCGGCAGTTTGCGAACCAACCTTTGGTCTTCTGGCAGTAGTCGACGCTGGTTGAGGCAAGTGCAAGCAATTGGAGATTCATCAGCAAAAAACGCCATTTTCTCTGAACGGACAGAGCCCGCCTCGGGACGAATAGCGTCTGCTCTTTGTGTCTGATCCTCCTGGATCTTCAGTGCCTTCTTTGGCTTTCATTCATTGCGTCTGGTGCACCCGGACACTGCACTTTCCCTCCACAGCGTCTGACGCGCTTGTTGCGGCCACACCCCTTCCTCGTGCCTCCCCCTTGTATCCGCCGCCTTATCCTCTTGTCTACTGGCCTCCTGCCTACTCGTTGCAGTTGCGCGTGTCCGGCGACCATCTCTGCCACCCTCACACCTCTGGCGACCTAGATCTGTCCGCTTCCATCTGCTTCCGTCCGCTGTCATCCTACGTCGCTTTTTTCTTGGTCTGCACCCTACTGTCACTTCCATAATTCCCATACTGTTCACAAGACGCCCGGTGCAGCCGCCATGCCAACCCCCTACTTTGGGTGGCTTCCCTTCCCACAGGGGGGCATAGTTTCGCATTAATCATCCGCAGAACTCAGGCGGCCGAGGTGAAGCCGGACACTTTCTATGGGAATCTCGCGCTTAAGTCGACGGCTTCAACTTGGCCGCCTATTCAATTCAATTTATTTAAAACATTCCCTTAAACGCCCGCGGATCATGTAGTACTCCTGCGGCCGAGTGGTAGCCGGACACTCAATATGGGCACTGCCACCATAAGTGTACGGCTTCAACTTGGCCGGATATTCATACGGCACAATTCATCCCATTTATAACATTCCCTTCAATACCCGCGAAGAATGTATGACTCCCGCGGCTGAGTTGAAGACGCACACTCAATATGGAAACTACCACCTTAAGTGTCTAGCTTCAACCCGGCCGGATATTCGTGTGGAACAATTCAACCTATTTAAAACATTGCCTTAAACGCCCACGGATCATGTAGTACTCCTCGGGCCGAGTTGAAGCTGGACATTGAATATGGGCACTGCCACCTTAAGCGTACGGCTTCAACATGGCCGTATATTCATGCAGAATAATTCCACCTTTTGAAAACATTCCCTTAAACCCCCACCGATCGTCTAGTACTCCCCCGGCCAAGTTGAAGCCGGACACTCAATACGCGAACTGCCATCTGAAGTGCCCAGTTTCAACTCAGCCGAATAAATACTCTACATAATTGGATAGAATAATTTAATGTATTTCATTAAACATCCTCAGATCAATCCTGTGATTCACTATCCAGTGCTTCTCACTGGTAGGAATTACCTGCGCCTGTCCAATCACTGCCCCTATACTGACTATTTGCATGTATCAACTATTGATCCGGTTGCCAACTCGAATATGTCGGCTATGAATGTGAAATGTGCCACCATTGATCAGATCGAGTATGCCACCTAATGCCGGGCGATGGACAGCTGCGGCCTCACTTAGAATATTTCTTATCTTGAAAAGTGCTAGCAACCGAGCTACCATGGGTCCCCGTAAATCTCCATAGTTGGCTTCCCCACCAGTCTGGACCGACACCCAATTGTTTCTAGAGCCACCATGGCGGAATGCCTTTGTTCCAGTGCTGCGGGCCCGGTCGATCTGGACCCTGTCAGTTTCCTGAAAGTCAGGCACTGGGATTCCAAGCTGGGCAAATCCTTCTACAGGAAGTAACCCGAGTTCGGCGGGGTCCGCAGGCAACCCCCGGTCATCCGCAGCGGTCTGCCTAATAAAACGCAGTATCTCCGTCATCATGTTGGAATAATAGATATCGAGGGCTGTGCATAATTTGGTCAGCCTGCTGGTGTTCTTCATACGGGCTTTAAGCACCCGGCGAGGTGTGCTGTGACTTCGAACAGTCGGCATTTCCATCCCACTATCTTCTACCACGATCACACTTTCAACTTTCGAAAGTGCTTCTATTGTCTGCAACCTTATTCCTAGGGCGTGCTGGCGGCCATAGTGCGACAATATCTGTCGGGCGGCTTCATTCTTGTTTGACCTGCGGTAGCCATCTTTAATTTGATCCTTATGTGCTAGTTCACCGATCTCGGTTGAATACATCGATATGGATCCAAAACTCCGTACGTGGGAGGCAAAGTGAGTCAGGTAGTGCATCTTCATAGAGTTGAAGTGGTTCTCACGCCGTATCAAATCTGCCCGCCGATCAGACCTTTCAACCCTGTCTTGATCAGCCAGCCGACGGCGATGAGCGACGGTTCTATGGCGAACCTCTTTAGCACGCTGATCTGCCATTAGTTCTCTTAGCTCCCGATCCTGGCGATTTGCTTGAGCGCGGGTAGCCTTCAAGGTACGGAACTCAAGAAAAATGACCTTTGTCCGGTGGAATGTCTGCAGGTAGCTTTCCATGTAGGAAAGTGTGTCTGGTGTATGACTGCGATATGGAGCCATGAGAGTGAAGTCCACCAGCGCGCTAATCCACTTCACAGCGCTCGTGAAATCCTGATACTGAGAACGGTCCGGATTTCGCAATGTGGACGCCCATACGGCAGATATAGAACGGCTGAGATCATGCATCTCCTTTCCTTGCTATTATGTGATTTTGCGATGGGCCTCTCTCGGTATGCTAAATCCGGTGTAAGGAGGCATTTCTTTCCAAGCACGATTGAATGCCTGCTGCCGTTTATGCTTTTTCAGGAAACCTTCCACCCATTCCATCATATGTTTGAATAAGCCAAGGTAGATTTTGTGCCAGAGGTCCGCCTTGTGGAGGTCCGGCTTGTGGAGGTCCGGCTTGTGGAGGTCCGGCTTGTGGAGGTCCGCGGGGCTTACGCGGTTGAGTCTGGTGAATACCTTGTTTCGTATTTTCACGCCCAACCGCTGAAGGTATTCTGCAATGCCGGCCGCTTCTGCCGGCTCATGTCTCAAGGCTTTCTCTCTATATAGCATGTAGTCGCGGGTCTCATACATCCCCCGCGGATCCCCACCGAGCTCCTCGCACGGAACCTCACACTTTGGTCATGACTTGCTGCCTATTCCTTGGAAGGCTGCATGCTCAGCATGATCCGCGATCCTGGCCGACAAAATGGGAAAACAAAAGGGTGTTTGGCCATCTGCACAATCCATTACCTTTCCTTCTTGGGCAACCTGCTGCAATGGTGCCAGGACAAGATCGAAGACAGCCAGCAGGACATCCGCGTTGGTCTGCCTCTGGGCTTCGTTGGCACGGCCTGATTCGCCAGTAAACTTTGGCGGTACTGGAAGCAATGCCAGAAGCAGGATTGGCATCTTGGCAGGGGGGCTTCTTGTCCTCGAAAGGATATTGCCGATGGTCATGTATACCGGCCAGGCGTGCTTCCCTCTGGAGAAAGTGGTAAGGTGCGTCTGGTCAGACAATCCGATAATGGGCACCACTGTGGACCTGGGGGGCAAAGCTTTGTACCAAGGAACGGAATGGGCTGTTAGCACTGCAAACACCACTCCAAGCACTTGTCAGGACTTATGTTCTACCTGCATATCCCACCACCAGTCCGCCGTATGCATCTCTGCATATAATCGCTCCCCACTTGAATCATATTCTCGAATGGGTGCATAAACCATATCTGAGCTATACGCGACCTGACGAATCAGGCAGCGAATACAGTCAATAATATTTCGATAATAGAAAGTTGTTGCATGTCGACCATCATCAATACTGGCTTCCGCCCACACCAGGTATTCACAAAAATGGGTCCCGTATGTCGTCGTGTTGTCGCAAGGTATAGGCGGACCGGAATGATCTGCTATCCGTACAGCCTAAACCTTCCGCAAAGTACGCGTCGATCTGCCACTTGACTACCTTGCTCCGGACAAACCAGCCTGCCAAATTAAAGTTGTTTTCTGATGAGAAAGGGCTCCAATGGTTATCGGTTATTGCCATGTTGAGTTCTTTATAGCCAGCAACTTCGCCGTGTAGTCTGCCGGCACCGGGAATAGTCTCCTGACCCGAAGAGCGCACGCGGACTGGTGGCTGGGAAACGTCTTCCGTGTCTGAATCGTTCTGCATATCATCTATCTCACCACATGCTGTATGGAAATCTTTGATCGCGAGCCTGCAATCAGATTCGTAGTCTGAGTCGGTCAGGTTTTCAAGTTCATCGCGAACAAAAGTGGGTCCCATGGAAGCCGCGTCGGCAATCGCACTGAGGGAAAGAACGATATCAAGATGCATTGTCTGAAGGTGTTTTTCGTATCAAGCGCCTTGTTGATGACGTCGGCTGCAATAAGGACACTTTGTTGTTTTTGAGGTCATCAAGTATGGTGTTTCTCTTTCAAGTAGTCTGGCGGATGCGTAAGCCGATAGGCTGAGCGGCTGCAGCGGACTCAGTCTTTTAAAGCGAAGGGTAGGTTTCATTCAAGGGGTCAATCGAGAAAATTTCAAGTTTGTTTAGTCGGATGACGAACTGGTCCAGACATTCAAGCTGCCAACCGTTATTCACGGTTTAACATGTGAAACCGGTTCTTTGTTGAGAGTATGGGAGGGCCTTGGCTCAGGGGTTCCGGCTCCCACGCGGCTCCGTTGCAGTTTAAAACCTTATCTGAAACCTATGGTCATTGTAGGTGGGTCACGTGACTTTTCAAGATATCGAAGTTTGTACATCGTACAATCCTGGGAACCCCACTAAAACCGTCCTCGTGCGGCCTATATGACCTCTCTCTTCCCCCTCCTTCTATCCACTCTCCATACTTCTTTCCCCAATCACAATCACATCCTCGATCCGCCAACCCATCCTAACAGGACCCACAAAGCTCAGCACAACCTCTCACTCGTTCGCAGTATCACTAGTGTATCCTCAGCTCATTTCAGATTAACTATCTACGTTTCCCTAGCCATTAACCTTTTCACCGCCATTCCCATCCTCAGAACTCCCTTTACCGTTTGCCACGCCCAGTCTATTATTTGCGGAGCTTCCACAATCCTTCATCCTCAAAAGTACCAGCATCTACTAGTGGCCATCATCTATCCGCTGAGGGACCATTTAAACCCCCCCAAAAAGCAGCGTCTTTCTCACCCATCAACCACCCCCCTTCCCGATCACAATTACAATGGCAGCCTCAATGGTTGGTCTCTGTGTTGAAAAATCGGCGTCCTTGAAAAGCCACGGCGATATTACCTGCTGTAAGCACGTTGGCAGCTTCCCCCACCCACGAACCTATAGTCCGGAGTATAAAGCCTGGTGAAATGCTATGAAACGTCAGATGGAGCAAGACAGGATCCCAGAGTGGAAGCAGAGTACTGCCCGACAATGGGTGGCCATCCAGGCACCTGCTCTTACCCTCCGGCCTGTTAGCCAGAGGTGGGGACTCTGGTAGGCTAATAACCCACGTGGGGAACGTTTTACTGAATGCCACGACCTTTTGCGAAAGGACATAGCAAAAAAGCATCCGGGTATCTTAAGAGCCATGTCGAGAGCACGGATTGCCGCTGTTCCAGTTGCGGACCCCACCCGCGCCAGAAATGATCACAAGTTATGCCCCAGTGTCCGCAATAAAGATGTACCATATATGCTAATACAGCTCCTGCAGGTCTCGCCGGTCCACGGTCTGTCCGTCTCTTGATAGTTGAGCCATCTGTAGTCCGCCCAAGCAGCCCACTTCCTGTCGGGATGAACAAGATCCAGTGGCAAAGTGGTGGAGATGTTTACTGGATGGAGCCGACTGAGCCCACCTTGCCAAACCTGCTAGCGGGCATAAACAAAGCCATGGCACCGGGTGTCGGATTTCGTAAGCTTATTGGTACGACGAGACAGGGTACACCTCTGCTGCCGGACAATCCAGAGGAGCCGCTGCCGCTTGCTGAAATGATCCGAATCGCAAATAGCCAACTTGTCCGTATATGGTGGTCTTTGAATCCGCAAAGCGAACCAACGGATCTGCTCTTCTGTTGCCATCGAAGGAATGATACAGAGAATAGCACTCCTCCTCCGGGTGAGATCAGGTTTGCTCCACGTGATAACCTGGGCCCCCCTGCACATGCCAGGGATGACTGGTCCGCCGGTAGCGATGATGGACAGAGCTAAGATGGCCACCGGCCAGAGTCATGCACGGCCGCCGCAAAGCGAACCACCTCAACAAGCACCACTAGTAGCGGGAATACTACAAAAAAGACTGCGCGAACATACCGTATCAATTGGGCAAACGTTGGCGAATCAGAGCCAGAGTCTTCTGGTAGGCAAGCTTCTGTCCCTAGTGCTAACTTAGGCACTTGTGTTTTGAGGTCTAGTAGACAAGGAGAACAGGAGACTGACCTAAAGAAAGCATCCTGGACGCCGGCCAATAACAGTGGTAAACACAACCTCACGGTCATGCAAGAGGCCGATGAGCCATACGGTTCGGATGGAAGTCGGGGACCCCAGAGGAAGGTGGCCCGCCAGGTGGGGGCAATCGATGCCGGCATCGAGGTTGAGCCCGACACACGCGATGGGGAGCATAATCTGAGTTGGCAACTGGCTGACAGGACTAGTCCGACAAACAGTCCGTCTCCATTTACTCCCACTCCGGGTCACCATTATGCGTCTGCAGCCTCTGTGCAGGCAGAGGCGAGAAAGTTGGCCGCACATCTTTTGATGCTGGCCTCAGGGGCCGAGCAGGCTGTCAACACATTGGCGACACAAGTTTATACGCCCGGCAGAAGCGATTCCCCCTCCGAGGATCCACATACCGGCGATGTGGGTGTGGATAATCTGCTAGCTCAAGAAGTTGGACGAGAATTAAGCCCGCCGCCTGCTGACTCCCCAACCGACTTGAGTGCATACTCTACACCTGGTAAGTTCCGGTTACGACTACCAGGTTTTTCATTTATTCTGTTGGCAAGGTCTGCCGCACTTCCGGCAGAAATGGGCGTTCGGAGTCCGCTCAAGTCTGTTTCTGTCCTGGCTCAGTAGCTCTGCCAACAAAGCTCAGCGGCCCCAACCAATGTGGCTAATGTCTCGCTAGCTGAGGATGCAGGTCCATTTCAAGCAATTGACAAGTACTAGGCCACGATGGACCCTTCGACTTTTCCTTTTGCTGTTTTCATTTTTGTTTCTAGTGTTCATGTTATTCTCGCTGTTTCCTGACTATTTCTGTTTTAGATTAGCCCGCTACGTCTGGGCTGCTTGCCCTGATCAGTATACTTAATTTAGACCTGCGACTGTCCGCAGATCCTGCGGGTGTGTCCTTTGGGTGTTTTTAATTTGGAGTTTAACTTTTAGAGTTTTGCGAGTTGTCCTTGTATTTTTTCCCAGACATTTCTTGTTTGGATTGGCCTGACTGTTGCCGTTCCTGGTTGGCCAAACCCAATGTAGTCTACAGACACTTGGTTGCTCTACGGGGTCCCTCTTAGAGTTTTGCAGACCATTCTTGTTTCCCACGAGCTGTTCTGCGTTTACCAGGTCAGCTCGTGGGACATGCTCTCAGAATCTTTGCAGATCATTCTTGCTCTTTTCCAGCTCTTCTTTGTTTGGTGTAGGTTTTTTCTGCTGGCTTTAGCTGTTTGCTCTTTGCACTTGTGCAGATCATTCTTGTTCTTGTCTGCCTGTTTGTCGTTCGGGGTTGCCCCTTTTATTACTATTCCTATCCTAGCTTTTCATGTTATATCCCATCCGGTGAGCCTTAGCGGCAGCTTTCACTCTCTGCGATTAGCGTCTGGGCCCGAGCCCTAGCCTTACCCGCATTTGTTTCTGTCCGCTTGGCAGACCTACTCAAACTAGATTAGTCCATCCATTCTGATAAACCTTTTTTCATCTGGTTCAGGAACCCCAAGTACCTAACACTCGTATTGCCCCAGTGAAATCGCAGTTCGGCCAAGTCTTCGGGTGCAAATTCCTATATCAGGTATCAAGCTGGAATTTGGATGCGCGGTCTGTGCTGACACCAGCGGAACATGAAAGCGAGTGATGAACTGTGAATGTGCTTAGTTCTTGAAGAAGTTGAGCCGACCATTTCGATCTTCCAAGTTCACACCCCATATCGTGCCCTTAGCTACCTACCAATAGAGGCTTCCTAACACCACCTGCACCTTAGCATCATTCACTGCAATTCTCTTCTATTACTCTTCACCTTCATACTATGTCACAACAACAGTGGCGGCTTATGGCGGACCGAGAGCATCATCGAGGCAGGAAAGGCAAAGGCAAAGGGAGGTCCTTCATGGACGTTTCCGGGGATCTAGGTCAAGGGACGGATTAACTATAATAACATCACGGAGTGTTGAGTCTGTTATGGCTGGGTGCACTGTAGGTCGGAGGAGCGATGCCTTGCAGGAGCCAGCTTCTTCACGACTCCAGGTATCAGAGCCTGTCCTGTACAACCGGTAGCCGGTCTTAGAGTCAGCAGATGCGACATCAGCAAAAAGACCTTTTTCTCTGTACAGACAGAGCCCGGTTCCGGACGAATAGCGTCCGCTCTTGGCGTCTGGTCCTCCCGGATCTCCCGTGCCTTCTTTGCCTTTCATTCCTTGCGTCTGGTACACCCGGACGCGGTACTTTCCGTCCACAGCGTCCGACGCGCGTGTTGCGGCCCCACCCCCACCTCATTCCTCCCCCTTGTATCAGCCCCCTTATCCTCTCGTCTACTGGCCTCCTGCCTATTCCTTGCGGTTGCGGGCGTCCGGCGACCATCTCTGCTACCCTCACACCTCTGCAGACCTACATCTGTCCACTTCCATCCGCTTCCGTCCGCTGCCATCCTACGTCGCTTTTTCTTAGTCCACACCCTAATGTCATTTCCATAATGCCCTTACTGTTCACAAGACGCCCGGGGCGGCCGCCATGCAGACCCCCTACTTTGGTTGGCTTCCCTTCCCACAGCAGAGTATAGTTTCGAATTAATCATCCGCAGAGCTCAGGCGGCCGAGTTGAAGCCAGACACTTGCTACGGGAATCTCTCCCTTAAGTCGCCGGCTTCAACTTGGCCGCCTATTCATTTGAATTTGGTTAAAACATTCCCTTAAACGCCGACGGATCATCTAGTACTCCTGCGGCCGAGTGGAAGCCGGACACTCAATATGGGCACTGCCACCATAAGTGTACGGCTTCAACTTGGCCGTATATTCATACGGAACAATTCATCGTATTTAAAACATTCCCTTCAATACCCGCGAATCATGTATGACTCCCGCTGCCGAGTTGAAGCCGGACACTCAATATGGGCACTGCCACTTTAAGCGTAGGGCTTGAACTTGGCTGTATATTCATGCAGAACAATTCAACCTATTTAAAACATTCCCTTAAAGGCTCGCGGATCGTGTAGTACTCTCCCGGCCGAGTCGAAGCCGGACACTGAATATGGGTACTGCCACCTTAAGCGTGCGGCTTCAACTTGGCCGTATATTCCTGCAGAACAATGCAACCTATTTAAAACATTCCCTTAAATGCCCGCGGATCGTATAGTACTCCCCCGGCCAAGTTGAAGCCGGACACTCAATACACGAACTGCCGCCTTAAGTGCCCAGTTTCAACTCAGCCGAATAAATACTATACATAATTGGATAGAATAATTTAATATATTTCATTAAACATCCTCAGATCAATCCTGTGATTCACTATCCAGTGCTTCTCACCGCTAGGAATTACCTGCCCCTTTCCAATCACTGCCCCTATACTGACTATTCGCCTGTCTCGACCATTGATCCGGTTGCCGATTGGAATATGTCCGCTGGGAATGTGAAATCTGCCACCATTGATCGGATCGAGTATGCGAACAAACACCAGGCGATGGACAGCTGCGTCCTCACTTAGAATATTTCTTATCTTGAAAAGTGCTAACAACCGAGCCACCACGCGTCCCCGTAAATCTCCATAGTTCGCTTCTCCACCAGTCTTGACCCACACCTAATCGTTTCTAGAGCCACCGTTGCGGAATGCCCGTGTTTCAGTTCAGCGGGCCCAGTCGATCTGGAACATGTCAGTTTCCTGGAAGTCGGGCACTGGGATTTCAGGCTGAGCAAATCCTTCTACAGGAAGTAACCCGAGTTCGGCGGGGTCCGCAGGCAACCGCCTGTCATCCGCAACATTCTGCCTGATAAAACGCAGTATCTCCTCCATCATGTTGGAATAGTGGATATCGGGGGCTGTGCATAATTCGGTCAGCGTGCTGGTGTTCTGCATACGGCCTTTAAGCACCCGGCGAGGTGTCCTGCGACTTGAACCGTGGGCATTTCCATCCCACTATCTTCTACCACGATCACACCTTCAACTTTCGAAAGTGCTTCTATTGTCTGCAACCTTATTCCTAGGGCGTGCTGGCGGCCATAGTGCGACAAGATCTGTCGTGCGGCTTCATTCTTGTTTGACCTGCGGTAGCCATCTTTAATTTGATCCTTATGTGCTAGTTCACCGATCTCGGTTGAATACATCGATATGGATCCAAAACACCATACGTGGGAGGCAAAGTGAGTCAGGTAGTGCATCTTGATGAAGTTGAAGTGGTTCTCACGCCATATCAAATCTGCCCGCCGATCAGACCTTTCAACCCTCTCTTGATCAGCCAGCCGACCGGGATTACCGACGGTTCTATGGCGGACTTCTTTACCAAGCGCATCTGCCATTAGTTCCCTTAGCTCCCGATCCTGGCGATTTGCTTGAGCGCGGGTAGCGTTCGAGGTACTGAACTCAAGAAAAACGACCTTTGTCCGGTAGAATCTCTGCAGGTAGCTTTCCCTCTAGGAAAGTGTGTCTGGTGTATGACTGCGATATTGAGCCATGAGAGTGAAGTCCACCAGCGCGCTAACACACTTCAAAGCCCTCTTGAAATCCTGATACTGAGAACTGTGCAGATTTTGCAATGCGGACACCAATACAGCTGAAATACAAGGGCTGAGATTGCGCCTCTCCTTTCCTTGCCATTGTGTGATTTCGCGATAGGCCTTTTTCGGTACGCTGAATCCGGGGTAAGGAGGAATTTCTTTCCAAGGATCGTCGAACGGCTGCTGCAGTTTGTGCTTTTTCAGGAAACCTTCCACCCATTCCCTCATATGTTTGAATAAGGCAAGGTAGATGTTGTGCAAGAGGTCCGGCCTGTGTAGGTCCGCGGGGCTCACTTGGTCGAGTCCCGTGAATACATTGTTTCCTATTTTCACGCCCAACCGCTGAAGGTATTCTGCAATGACGGCCGCTTCTGCCGGCTCATGCCTCAAGGCTTTCTCTCTATATAGCATGTAGTCGCGGGTCTCATACATCCGCCACGGATCCCCACCGAGCTCCTCGCACGGAACCTCACACTTTGGGCATGACTTGCTGCCTATTCCTTGCAAGGCTGCATGCTCAGCATAAGCGGCGATCCAGGCCGACAAAATGGGAAAACAAATGGGTGTTTTGCCGTCTGCACAATCCATTACCGTTCCTTCTCGGGCCACCTGCTGTAATGCTGCCAGGACAAGATGGAAGACAGCCCGCAGGACATCCGCGTTGGTCTACCGCTGGGCTTCGTCGGCACAGGCTGATTCGCCAGTGAACTTTGGCGGTACTGGAAGCAATGCCAGAAGCATGATTAGCATCTTGGCAGGGCTGCTTCTTGTCCTCGAAAGGAGATTGCCGATCGTCATATATACGGGCCAGGCTTTCTTATCTCCGGAGAAATTGGTAAGGTGCGTCTGGTCAGACTATCCGACAATGGGCACCACGGTGGACCCGGCGGGCAAAGCTTTCTACCATGGAACGGAATGGGCTGTTAGCACTGGAAACACCACTCCAAGAACTTGTCAGGACCTATCTCATACCTGCATATCCCACCACCAGTCCGCCGTATGCATCTCTGAGTATAATCGCTCCCCACTTGAATCATATTTTCGAATAGGTATGTAAACCATATCTGAGCTTTACGCGACCTGACGGATCAGGTAGCGGGCACAGTCAATAATATTTCGATAATAGAAAGTGGTTGCATGTCGACCATCATCAATACTGGCTTCCGCCCACACCATGTATTCATGAAATGGGTCAAGTATGTCGAGGAGTTGTCGCAAGGTATAGGCGGACGGGAATGATCTGCTATCCATACCGCCTAAACCTTCCGCAAAGTGCGCGTCGATCTGCGACTTGACTACCTTGCTCCGGACAAACCAGCTCGCCAAATTAAAGTTGTTTTCCGATGAGAAAGGGCTCCAAGGGTCATCGGTCATGGCCTTGTTGAGCTCTGTATAGCCAGCAACTTCGCCGCCTGGTCTGCCGGCACCTCGAATAGTTTCTTGACCCGCAGAGCGCACACGGACTGGTGGGTGGGAAACTTCTTCTGTGTCTGAATCGTTCAGCATATCATCTATCTCACCAATTGCTGTATGGAAATTTGGGATCTCGAGCCTGCAATCACATTCGTCGTCTGAGTCGGTCAGGTTTTCACGTTCATCCCAAACAAAAGTAGGTTCCATGGAAGCCGCTTCAGCAATCGCGCTGAGCGAAAGAACGATATCAAGATGCATTGTCTGAAGGTGTTTTTGTATGCAGTGGCTTGTTAATAACGTCGCCTGCAATAAGGACACTTTGTTGTCTTTGAGGTCATCATGTGTGGTGTTTCTCTTTCAAGTAGTCTGGCGGATGCCTAACCAGATGGGCTGAGCGGCTGCAGCAGACTCTTTCAAAGTGAAGGGTAGGTTTCTTTCAAGTGGTAAATCAGGAAAATTTCAAGTTTGTTTAGTCGGATGACGAATGGGTCCAGACATTCAAGCTGTCAACCGTTATTCACGGTTTAACTTGTGAAACCTGTTCTTTGTTGAGAGTATGAGAGGGCCTTGGCTGATGGGTCGCGGCTCTCATGCGGCTCCTTTGCGGCTTAAAACCTTATCGGAAACCTATCGTCATTGTAGGTGGGTCACGTGACTTTTCAAGATATTCAAGTTTGTACAGCGTACAATCCTGCGAACCCCACTAAAACCGTCCTCGTGCGGCCTATGTAAGCTCTCTCTTCCCCCCCTTCCATCTTCTCTCTATAATCCTTTCCCCAATCCCAATCACCTCCTCGATCCGCCAGCCCATCCTAACAGGACCCACAAAGCTTAGCACAACCTCTCACTCGTCCGCAGTATCACCAGTGTATTCTCTGCTCATTTCAGATTACCTATCTACGTTTCCCTAGCCAATAACCTTTTCACAGCCATTACCATCCATAGAACTCCCTTTACCGTCCACCAGGCCCGCTCTATTATTTTCGGATCTTCCACAATCCTTCATCCTCAAAAGTACCAGTATCTACTAGCGGCCATCCTCCATCCGCTGCCGACCTTTTAAACCCCTCCAAAAAGCAGCCTCTTTCTGATCCATCAACCACCCCCCACCCCGATCACTATTACAATGGCAGCCTCAAAGGTTAGTCTCAGTTTCGAACAATCGGCGTCCTTTAAAAACGACGGCGATGTTACCTGCTGTAAGCACGTTTGCGGCTTCCCCTCCCCACCAACCTATAGTGCGGAGTATAAAGCCTTGCGAAATGCTAGGAAATGTAAGATGGAGCAAGACAGGATTCCAGAGTGGAAGCAGAGTACTGCCGGACAATGGGAGGCCATCCAGGCACATGCACTTACCCTCCGGCCTGTTAGCCAGAGGTCGGGACTCTGGCAGGCTACTAACCCCCGTGGCGAACGTTTTACCGAATGCCTCGACCTTTTGCTAAAGGACATAGCAAAAGAAGCATCAGGGTATCTTAAGAGACATGTTTAGAGCAAGCGTTGCCGCTGTTCCGGTTGCGGACCCCACCCCCACCAGAAATGATCGTCAGTTATCCCCAAGCGTCGGCAATAAAGAAGTACCATATATGCTAATACAACTCCTGCAGGTCTCCCCGGTCCGCGGTCTGTCCGTCTATGGATAGATGATCAATCCGTAGTCTGCCCAAGCAGCCCTCTTTCTGTCTGGATGAACAAGATCCAGTGGCAAAGTCGTGGACATGTTTACTGGATGGAGCTAACTGAGCCCACCTTTCTGAACCTGCTAGCGGGCATAGACAAAACCATGCCACCGGGTGTCGGATTTTGTATGGTTATTGGTACGACGAGACAGGGTACACGTCTGCTGCAGGACGATCCAGAGGGGCCGCTGCCACTTGCTGCAATGATCCGAATCACAAATAGCCAACTTGTCCGCATATGGTGGTCTTTGAATCCGCCAAGCGAACCAATGGATCTGCTCTTCTGTTGCCATCGAAGGAATGATACAGAGGATAGCACTGCTCCTCCCAGTGAGATCAGGTTTGCTCTACGTGATAACCGGGGCCTCCCTCCCGACGCATCGGATGACGGGTCCGCCGGTAGCGATGATGCACGGAGCTCAGATGGCCACCAACCAGAGTCATCCGCTGCGGCCGCAAAGCGAACCACCTCAACAAGGACCACCCGGAGCGGTAATCCAACAAAAAAGACTCGGCGAACACACCGCATCAATTGGGCGGACGTTGGCGAATCAGAGCCAGAGGCTTCTGGTACGCAAGCTTCTGTCCCTCGTGCTAACTTAGGCACTCGTGTTTTGAGGTCTAGTAGACAAGGAGAACGGGAGACTGACCTAAAGAAAGTATCCCGGACGCTAGCCAATAACGGTGGTAAACACAACCTCGCGGTCATGCAAGAGCCCGATGAGTCATGCGGTTCGGATGGAAGTCCGGGACCCCAGAGGAAGGTGGCCCGCCATGTTGGGGCAATCGATACCAGCATTGAGATTGAGCCGGACACACACGATGGGGAGCATAATCTGAGTTGGCAACAAGCTGACATGACTAGTCCGACAAACAGTCCGTCTCCGTTTACTCCCAATCCGGGTCACCATCATGCGTCTGCAGCCTCTGAGCAGGCAGAGGCGAGAAGGTCAGCCGCGCATCTTTTGATGCTGGCCTCAGGGGCC
>Ga0307509_10001671_pt1 | contig 37066 bp, 30 predicted proteins | sample 10_EM_MG_FD_202245 | JGI IMG/M metagenome (GOLD analysis project Ga0307509, IMG submission 202245) | Populus trichocarpa ectomycorrhiza microbial communities from riparian zone in the Pacific Northwest, United States - 10_EM | ecosystem: Host-associated > Plants > Roots > Unclassified | place...
CGGGTATGGTTCCGGAAGACTAGAGGTAGACTGAGTTTTCACATAAAATCCGTGACAATTTTGGGGGTAACGGCAACCGTAATGCTTGGGATTTGTCTTGGCACTATAGGTTAAAGATGCCAAGTCATTATTCTAGCCTGTTAAATATAGAGTTTTTGAAATATGAATTAAGATGAATAAAGCCCGAGAGATATTAAAATAAAGCTTGTATCATAGTTACAATTACCAGAGGGCCTACTGAGAGGGAGATAAGAATAACATAGACTATAGAAGGAAAGAAAGCATTTAAGAAACATAATATTAAGACTTAAGAATGCGCTGGTGTAGGAAGAATAACAGGTAAAAACATGTTATGCCAAGACAAATCCCAAGCATTACGGTTGCCGTTACCCCCAAAATTGTCACGGATTTTATGTGAAAACTCAGTCTACTTCTAGTCTTCCGGAACCATACTTTTAATAGGTATTAATAAGGATTTCGAGAAGCAGAAGAACCACCACATGCCAGTCGCGGGGTGCTAAAAGCCCCGCTCCATTACCGCTAGAACAAGTACTTGGGTATATACCGATAGAAGATAAATGCCAGGACTTTAGAATTTCCCTTCTTAGCTGCCTGAGGAGGAAGCGCCCCAAGTCTAGCCCTTGGTTAAGTCGAGACAGCAGGAACATACAGAACGCCTTGCGGGAAGAGGAAGCAGCAACGTCCTGGCACGTTTCTCTCGTATTAGAGTGCTTGTGATGGACCCTCTCAAGAGTGCAATTCCTTCGTCACTCAATTACTAGTGGGCTAGAAATAGTCTGCGAGCACTTGTCCCGTGCAAGAAGTGTGTTGCGCTCACCTAGGGTTGGGTTAATTTTGCTAACAATACCTGCCTCCTCGGAAGGCGCACCGTAAAAAATCATTTGATCCGCTATCAGATTGCATGGCGGATACCGCTGTATTAAACCGCAATGTGTTTCGCAGAGTAAGACAATAAAGTTACAGACACCAGTAAATAAGATCCACCGGCTCGGCTTACCCAGGCTGCACCACATCCAGAAAACATCATTTGATCTCTTGGAATATTTTTCTTGGATCACCGAGGAGCTTGGCCCTCACGAGATGCCGGTGGATTTAGCGAGTATCTACGGTATCATATGCTACGTATGATATTGGATGCTCGGATTTCTTTGCCCTATTTCTTTAGTCCCTGTTTTATGATACTACTTCCAGAGAACCTCGCACAAGAAAACCCTGCCAGAAAATCACTACCCCGCAACCGGTATGATACTTCATAATTTATTTCCTTCTCTCCCTGATATCTTCTTTGGTTATCAGGATGGTGGGGCTGGTGGGGGAGTGCTGTTCCCCTGTCCTTGGTGAATTTTCTTAACCAACCATACCAAGATTTCACTACTAATAGGTGGATTCTGTGAAGGCTCCACCGTTCTCGTCGCTCTACTAAAGTATTAAAATTAGTATAATTAGTCAATGATATAACACAAGATCGACCAATGGGTTAGGTTTTCGTTTTTAAAAAAAGGGTTATTAGATTCATTCGCATTATATACTGGTGCGAGAAAATCCTAGCAGGTACAAGGCATAACCCAGAAACTCCCAATAAAAGAAGATGCTTAAACAGCCCCCAATCGGTAACGAATAAGCAATACAAAAAAGTTATCAAAATCATCAATGGTAACTGTAAAAGCAAATGTACAGCGGATCCTGATTCTAAATTTGCGCCTCTCGTAAACGGAAGAGCCTCTAGCGTAACAAGAACCTTGAAATATAACACCTCCCGATAGATAGAGGGAGATGCCATATGGAGGATACTTGGCTCATATGGCACATCTGGAGCCACCCAGGAGTAGTCTTATAATATGCCCATCTGGTATTGCGCTCAGATCATAAATTCACCCCGAGGTGCTCCTAGATACAGTGGCCTAGAGGTCTCTTGAGGAACCAGGGAGGGTTGGAAAAAAATCAATAAATCTTGTCATATGGGTTATCCCAGTGACTACCGTGGAATGACCTGCGGACCTGGTATTTGCCGCTGGGATTATAGTTGGGCTTAAGGTCTAGAGGATCTAGAGATAAAGCCCCACCTAAAGTGGTATGGTTCGGGGACAAAGTTCCCCGTCAGTCAGTCACCGTACATGCCTTATCGTAACATGACCAAACCGAACGAAACCGCTGAAACAAAAAGAGCGATATAATTTCACACTTTCAATATCAACCCCCCCATGAATTTGATAAAGCGCCAGCACAAAGCCCCCCCCCCCCCTTCCGACACAAGGTTTTACATCAAATTTAACGAAAAATGGACACCCCTAAACAAACAATTCTCACCGCTACTTGCGTGAAACACTTCAGATCTTCCCACCAGCTAGGGAATTACTATGCATTTAACCTTCTAGAAATAGAAGCGAAAGTGATTAAAATTGTGTTCATTGTTTGTGGTTGCGCCGACTACTGTGAAAGTGAGCTAAATTTTCGTATCAGGCTCCATACGAAAACGTATAGTACCTGGAAACCAATACACACCTAAACGACCTTTCCTTCAATCCTTTATAATAATATTTAAAAATTCTGTGATATTTCTGATGCACTGCTAGACTCCCGCAAATTCTCATAGGCATTATGCTATGGGAGAGGTGGCTAAGGCGGATTCTTTTGGACTACCGGGGTAAAGCGACATGGGGAGAAATGCTCCTCCCTATGGTAGTACTGTATGTGCCACAAGGAGTATCATAGTTAAGAATCTAAGGATCTAAAGTCTGGGCACTACCCTGCTGGCTAAGCTACGACTTTATAGATCATTCTATGCAGACAAGCTCTAAATTTCAGCATAAGCTCGAAAAGATTTGTATGGGTATCCACAGAAAAGCAAGACACTTAGTTCGAAACCTCCTGATATCAGGTGCTCTCACACAACACACGCCACTCTCAATGGGTGAGTGCTCCCCCCATAGTGCGGTGTAATAATTGAGCAATAAGTTGTTTTAAAGTGAGACGAAATGGCGTTTGGGGTGCGAGATCCACAAGCGGGGATAAGCCATATCACTGTGCAATATATTATTATTCTTTTCTCTCCCCACCAGCTCCGTAGATAACCCATCCGGCCAGCATTAGATGAGGAAAATCCAACTTCCCTGGCTAAAGAGTGTTTCTAGCCACAATAGTTTCAAGCCACAATATCCTCGGTTCTCTGATGAGAAATTACGGCTCTAGAATCCCTTATATAGCCAATGATAAAAAATCAAAAAACGGTGAAAGAGCTTCTGGGGTTCTGACCGGAATTTTCAGCGTGCTCTAGCCAATTGAGCAGCCCATGTTTGACAATTTATTTCCGCATTTCCGATCTTTTTTTCGCCGTACCCTGTAACTGATTTATAATGGCTTCCTCTGCTTCTTTTAGAATAAAGAGGAATTTGGGTTCAGGAAGTGCGATTCAGAGCCGTTTTCCGGGTACTCTGGGATCACTCGTAAGCTTCCCACGAGTTACCATACTGGCACCCACCGAAAAGAACATACATATAACCCAACCTCGCAGGTATAACAATAACTTAAGTTTTCCTACCTCCTTCACAGACAAAATTACCTACAGTACATTCAATCCGACACAGCTCCCGCCATTTGTCTCTCCCCTTCATAGTGCCAACATACTTGCTAGGAGACACACCTTGGATGAATGGCACCTGTAAACCTGACTAGTTCTCCGACTACCTGATTTGCTAATGCGAATTTCGCGCACAAGGTCTCAGATCGAATATCCAGCTATAGGGGTGACTCGCAATTTCCCAGGTCTCAAGAAATACAAGGAGCCCAAGTTACAGCCACAAGGCAATGAGGGAGGGAAGCGACCGAGGCGAAGTCAAGACGCCAGCATGAGAATACATCAACATAACGTTTAAGTCAGTACATTATCCTTTTAGGTATAGAGAAACATAGGAGGGCTTTATGAAGGGACCCTTCGTGGCCCACTTTGGGAGTCAGATACTCCCTTTCCCCCCCAGTGTTAGTTATGCTGGCAAGGGAATATATTGCCTTATGATAGAATGCTAGACTAGCTTAGGGTAGAAATCTTGCTCAGCGCATGAAGTTTCCCCTTGGATAACTAACGTCTGAGCTCTCGATAGCAACCCTCAAGCCTAGGACGCAAAAGAACAGGTCCCCAGGCCTCCTCCCCTAAAGTACCTTATTCGAGTATTTTGCATTGAATGTTGAGAAAACATAGTACCGGTGTCAGGGTCACTGTGCTGCGGCATATACTCCCTATGACCGTGTCAAGAACCCAAGCCCCACTTTTCCTAGTAGCGTAAAACCCCCGTCTCGGGCACAAGATTTATGTCTCGCAAACCGCTATTGTTAAAGGCCCTATGCGGTTCCTGCATACTAATTTACGGATCCTGTTTTTCTTTGTCCTCCCTTTAGAAGCGGGCAAATCAGCCCCCGCGGATGATCTAGTTAGCCATTCATACCTGACCCACCATCCTTACCACACTCAGATAAGAGCCGGGCATAATGGCTTCCGAATATTTTTAAGCTAGGAAGCTGTGGAAACGCAGGGGGGGCAGAAAATAGAGGGGGCAGTGGACAATACACCAAACAATCTGGTGGGAAATATCGAATATGGTAGAGATAGTAACCGCCCTCTGCTACGTTGCCCCCCGGACCGTGGTGGCGCCGGGCCGGAAGATTGGCTAGCTAAGGGATCTTCAAGTTTGAAAAAGAGTTTTGACACTACTGTGTCCAGGTGCAAATACTGGTTTTTATAAAACCAAGGCCAGTGTTGTCATAGGCGTTGTGAGTCATCGAGGCTCACTCGGCCCTTGGACTAGCTCAATTTTTAGGGTACACTTTCCTAGTTCTTTTCGATTCTTAGTTGGTTTCTATGCTCTCCTTTGTTGTTTTGCATATGCTAGAGCCTGATGGCTTATATAGAATGTCATCACAGATGTCACACCCTCTAAGGATACTGTACTGTAAGTGACCACGCGGCAAGAAAGGGCTCAACCCCGCCATCAGAGGGGGGTGCTTAAAAGGATAAGGAGTGACGAAAGAGAAGAACCGCGGCCGCCTCCGGTGATTGAGATAGACACAATGAGAGAAGGAGATACATTGAGAACCATATCCAGAGGAGGAGGTGTTTTTGTTATATAATGTTAAAGACTTTCGTTTACCAGAACACCGGAAAATGAAGATACAGAGCCATCGATTCACATCCAATTTACCGGCATGTCGCCAGAGAAGCAGGAAGAATTAGTCAGGGTGAATTGCAGTGTGGTTGTATTATACGTTAGAAATTCCTTCACTGTATGAACCAAAAGTTCAGTTAATTTTGAGTAGAGGTAACGAGGTATCATACTATTATACTACAGAAATGAAACAACGAAAATAGCCCGCCTTCTCCGATTCCTCAGACCCCCCTAGATTCAGCTCACGGTCCCCCCACCCCCAATTCCCCGCGAGCTTAAGCCGCTTCAATTCTCATCCTAACCCAGCCTAATTCTGTTTAGAATTCTTCTGCTAAACTCGAAAAATTCATCGACCAATCCGTCCCTAATGTCCCAAGCAGCCAATCCAAAACCCCTCGTACCCATATCAAAGCGTGGCCGGGAAACCCTAATCCGACAGCATTACCGATCTGGGGCCCTACCGCATCGATTGCCCCAGATATTTCCGAATAGCCCCCGAACCAAAACCCAGAATATAGGGCCCTTGACCTCCCCCCGCTTCCCAATTACCCAATGAACGCCAAAAAGGAACCAGGTCCCTAATCCTCATAAACACAGCTTTACCGCCAGAGCAACCCATCCCCACTGTGCCAGCCCGCAAATCATAGGGGGACTATAACAAGCCACAAATGCACCTGTTCAATTACCCGCAATCATTGTCCTAAGCAGAAGCCAGTGAAGTTGATCATTGCCACCGCCAGGGAATTCAATAGAAGTTCCCGCATGCCGTAGTCCCAGGGGACGCTGCTGCAAACGCATCAGGTTACCCTGAAACGAAGGAAGATGGAGAGAGGGGTATCCGGGGTGTACACCCAAGGGCGTATCTGGAGAAATGTAAATGGAAAGTGCCCTAGCTTATAGATGCCTGTGTGCTTTCAACGGAGTTAGAGTTTCACCCATCTGAAGGCAAATTAGTTGTTTAGATTTGGCAAGTTTGTGGATGAGCGAAGGGAGGAACTCAAGGATCAACTTTTAACTGATGATAAAGCGATAATGCGCGAAACAAAGAAGATGAATCAGTTAGTTCCGTATGGTCCACTAGAGAGGAAAGAGGTAAGGAGGAAGAAGGAGAAAGTCAAGGCCATGCCCCCCCCCCCCCAAGTCGGCAGCAGTGATATCAAATGGGGGTTTGTCCGGGTGGTCGGGCCGGCTGGCTCGAGGATGAGCTCTAAGCTAAATTGGGGTTTGACTACCATTGCCAATAATACTCTCGAGAAAAGGTTTAGGAAAGGCCGAACCTATAATTACCCGGGGCTGGATGCAATGCCCTCGGCATGCTGGCGGCCGTGGCCCCGGCGAAAAAAGCGCCAGCATTTCCCTCCTGCAATCCCCTTGGCCAAACAAGTTTCAACTACCACCTTTTCATCTTTTTCCCCCTACAGTGTAATAAGATCGTCATGAGAGCAACTCGTTATAGTATTATTGCCCTATGACCAAATATATAAACCTGGAGGAACACTTGGCCAAGGGAAAAACATCCTCTATTATGGCAACACAGCGGATCACTACCAGTAGTCAGAGAGTGCTTGTTGGCAGAAAATCATGGCTAGATGGCATGTACCTCGCTCCCATGGATTACATAAAAATTTAGGGATTTTATGCTAGCCGAAGGTATTACAGTGACATTTAAGGCCGGATAAACACTATCTACGGCAGCTAAACCCCATGTTGCCCCCGACGGTCCCAAAAAGGCTCCATAGTGAGACCACACCCCGGAACTATGATATGTAGTTAATTAGGAACTCTCCATAAATAGCGCTAGCTCCACACTCTCAGTTTCGAAGATGGTGCTGTACCATGGCGTTTAAGTTCAACTGCTTCTTAAAATACCACTACACGTCACCATCACAGATTCACTATATTCAACTCTCTCTTCAGCTTACTTTGTGGAACTCCGCAGCTCTCTAGATATGAAATATGGTCAGCAGCATAAGTGGCCTATAATGCAAACAAAGACCAGATAGGTTGAGAGCATGATTTCACTACGATCAGTGGTTTTACCGTGGTTCAAAACGGTGCAAGGCAAGCTTCCCTATCATATTCAAGGGAACCCATTTCACCGTAGCCATTTATTAGCACAAGCACTTCTACATGTTGTTAGGCGGATGTGCTTGGCTTTGTTACGGGAGTGGGAAGGATAGTTCAGGAGATATGCAGGTGGAACGGGTACGGGAGAATGTTCTATGGAGGTTTTATCCGCAATGTTCTTTCCTTTGTTATCACGGGAGTGTAAGGAGGAATAGGGACATGTGGCTATCTCTGTGTGGTGATCCTTGGGAGGATCAGGAAGTCGTATTATGCTTTACTTATACACCTGTCTTTACCGATAGTTTGATTAAGTAGAGTTGAGAGAGCGAGAGCAAGTGAATGAAGTATTACAGGCGGAAAACTTACGTTCCATATCCTTCCTCCAAAGTGTCTAAGTTCCAGGCGAAATCTATCAGTCTATTGGCTACTTCCGTGCGATCATTTCCCTACATTGACACTACAGACGGTCTTTCCATTTTTAATGTTATTGTTATATAGGACATTCTTTGAGGCTTCAAGTTGCTTTTTAACCTAACATCCATCTAGCCACTTCTCTAGTTAGAACTCTTGTATGCTAGCAAGTCAACAAAACCACCTTGAACCATGTAATCAACAGTGGCCAGCGAAGAGTCTTTAATATTCTTTGCTCGATTGATAAACGGAACCTCTCATGATACTGAGCTCTTGTTAGGCTGGGGGCTGAGCAGAGTCCGTTCAGGAACACTGTGTGGACAGATGGATACGCAAAGATCTAACACACTAGATAAAACTACCTCCGTACTAAGTACTCAACTTATTTGCATCCCTATCTCCCAAACTTTCTCTGGACTTGGATCAAAGATATTCCCACGTCATCCAGATCCGCTATTTTCTTTCAACTTACCGCAACTTACATTACCAGTCAACTCTCTCCTGCCACCACAGTCCCAAACCCAAGAAACACGCACACACACAACATGAAGAACACGCGATGATTGAAGCTCCAGACATCCGGCACCCTCTTCTTTGCAGAATCCCATTACCGGCAGAATATGAATCCAAGTCGTCGAATCCTAATCCCCTGCCTGGAAGCACTGAAAAATCAGGTGTCTCCGATAGATAGAAACTCTAGAAGGTAAATTTAGGCGACCCCCGGAAACCCGCAACACCACAAAGCTTACCACACTGCAACCCCTCCGCACTTTAATTCGCCACCTTTGTCACAACCTCTCACTCGCTCCTCCAATGGCAGAAGACCCCCTTCAAATCCTCTATATAAATCCCCCGATCCAACGCTGCACAGAACCCAACCCAGAAATCGGGGGCGTATGCAACAGGAAGGCTTCAGACCTCACCCCACCCCGCAAGAACACGACATGACAGCCCCGCACGGAATAGCTTCCTATTCAGGCCCCCCGTCATGCACAGTGGTGGTGGGAATGATATTGATGGTCTATATACCAAAAAATGCTCCATATCGATCTTCTCCCCCAGTTCCAAATTATAATACAAGAGTGTGCTATCTCTAAGGATGAAGATTTAATGAAGTGTCGTGCTTCCATCAGCACACGTAAGCCACATCCCCACCGACCGGCAGGCAGGCAGGCAGGCAGGAAGAGAGTCCGACCGTCAGCACGGGAAGTGCCACCTTTCTGGGCTGTAAATATTCGGCACAGTAATGCCCTTACGCCCCACTTTTAATCTTTTGCTAGTATGCTCCGGACACCCCGAGCCAACGCCCAACCAACCGATAATAGTACCAACTTCAAACTCGTGCAGTTTAATAGCCACGACCTCCACATTTAAGATCTTCCGCGAATGTGTTCAGTTTATTACTCTCTAGTGATTTACAGAAGGGGTTTTGGGGGCGTTGACTTGGGCGGGGGCTAGGCTGATTTTAAGTTTGTAGGGGTCACTGTTTAATTGTAATTGAGGCGAACCTTAGTAAGCAATACCTTGGCACAATCCTTCCCGATTAGGAGGCAATATATGCAGATCATTATTGTATCAGGAGAGGATCTATATCTTAATAAGCGAGGTTGTGATTTGGCATCCGGAACCACTGTGAGTGGACAGCTGTGGGCTTCTGGTTTATGGTTGGTTAAGCAGGTGGTTTGAAGTTAGTGTAACAACCCCTAAGCACTGCTCCCCCGGAGACCGAATGGACTGACGGAGGCCTCCCAAGGGCTGCCTAAGATACTTCCTACCACCGACAAAACATGCCGAAGTGGGGGTGGATAGAGAGTAGGTGGAGGAATAGAGGATGGTGGGAGCAGGGAGGAATCCTTTCAGAGCCGAGGAAGGAGAGGGGGGTGGATGAGGGAGGGGGATGGAAGGAGAAGAGAGATTTTGGCGGGGGCGGGGGAGAGGAGGAATAGGGGGGAGGTGGTAGGGAGAGTTAATAAGGAGGAGGATAGGAGAATGAGATCGAAGGGGAGTAGGAGCAAGGTGAACTGGGGTGTTTGAGAGGCTTAGAGGGGAGCGGAATCAGGGGGAGATCGTATTTTTGTTTTTTGTTTTTTGATTTAGAGGAGTTTGCGCAGACGGTTTTGTTTGGCATGGAAAGCGCAGAGTGAATAAAGTTTTATAAAAGAATAAAAACAAAGCATGCCGAAGTGATAGTGAATGGTTGGGAAACAATTATTTACTGTAGACACCTTTACTGGACTAGCCTGCCTAGCTTAGCCTCGCGTGGGTGTTTTAGGCGGCGGGGGCAACCTCTAGTGCAATGTTTTTATTAGCTGTTTCGTTCGAGGGAGTCACGGGGATGGTGGGAGGGCCACCCGTGCCCCCGGAGCACAGCACCCCAGACCAATACCACAGTCACCAAATAGCCGGCCTCCATTGAAAGACACTATGCTTGTACTCGAGTACCGTACTGTGTCTCTAGAAACAGTCAAGAGGCTGCACAAGTGCCAGAGGAGATGTTTGGGTAGTGCGCAAGACGGGGGATGCTGTACCAGTACTTTCGTGATTTGCTTGAAGACTTGAGTGTGGGAGTTTGATAGGAAAAAGGAGGGGCTGTGGTACACGGAGTGTTTGTAGGGAACAGGGAATTGTGGATAAGTTTTAAACAGTTTTGGGACACAAACTACGGTCATGGTTATCCCTGCTCCTCAGTCCCAGCCCCGGAGTTAAGAACACCATGATACGCGAAGCATGGATTGGTTGGCCATTAAGAGAGCAAACTAATCTACACTTGTAACCAGAGCGACCCAACTCAAACCGAACAAATATCTTCAACAAATTATGATATCAGCAAAAACCCTTGCGATTCGCTATCGGACTAGAGTACCCCTGTGAATCCCGGCACTGCTCGTATAGGTTTAGTTAAGCAGGTTAGCTGAGTCGGGAAAACCGGTTAATGAGACCCAACATAACAAAACGGCCCAGGCTATACCGTATTAGGAAAGCACTAATCCTCCTCAAGAACTTTGTCCCTGAGTCCGGAGACTACATACAAGCGCAGAACCAGCTAGCAAGTCGATGAACAGTTGACCTAGGTTATCCCGAGAAATAATCCCAGTATTGTGCTACGAAAACATCTCTCCATGTGCCTTGCCTTCGACAATAGCCACCTGCCATCACGAATTGCAAGGGTTTCCCACTTCCGGGAGAGGCATTCAGCCCCGGGGTTGAAAAAGCTTTTTCAAGTGCCAAGTTTCTAGTTGATCTGTCAGTTTTGGCATGCAAAAAGGTGTACTACGCCATGGTTTTTCCCTTCGAAAAACCTGCATAACCGTTTTTCAACCCCGGGGCTGAATACCTCTACTGTACATGTACTGGACCGTATTACCAAACATCACTCGACGGATAAAATGTCTACCCCCCTGAACCCTAATCTGTCAAAAAAAAAACTGGAAAATCCCTCTCCCCTAAAAGGCAGCTCCCTTTCCCCGCGCGAACCAATCAATCCATAAAATGATGCAGTCTCCAACCAAAGCATGACGAATACAGGCCTGTGGTGAACAGGGGTATCTGGCAAGCAGAAAGTGAATTCGTCAAAGCAGCTACAAGTACAGGTACGACTAATCCTTGCTGATCACCACCTGGTTTTCGCCCGTGCCCCAGTCGAAGACCATCCCACATCCCAACAGCCGTACAGCACTCGAGCACAGCAGCGGCGGGATTCTGCTCCATCAGGTACATAATCTCGTCAGAGGGAGGGCAAGGGTTCGGCTAGGATGGATGGTGCTCGAGCAGTTGTATCATAGAAATCCTTTTATCGCGCGAACTAACGATGAGAAACTAGGGAGAGCTAGCCCTACATACCGAAGTAAATATCAAACCTTCCCATATTAGCCGACTGCTCGATTTTTGCCACCCTAACTTAAGTCCTTGCATAGGTCTGGATTGCTGAGTTAGTCTGACACTTCTTTGTTTCCCAATTATGAAAATCCTCCGGCAGAGGCTGAAGGGAACATATATTTCTCTTAGCATACAATTGTAGATGTCCAGAGATAATGTGCACGACGGAGCAGAATCTTGCCAGTATTCTGCACACAAACTCACTCGCCGCCACCACAAGTGCAGAAACCCCTCCCACTAACCGATGCCACTAGATTATCAAAACCCACACAACAGACTCCAAATCGGACGCAAAGGGGAATGCTCCCTTGCCATAACGGGACGGGAATCCATGGGGGCTCACGTCTCAATCCCTGCCTTTTTTCTCTTTTCTTTTTCCTTTACGGTCTTATTCCGACCAACAACCAACTATCCAACCAGCCAACATCCCTAACGATCTTGTGCGTCCCCAATTCCCCCTCCTAAAGGTACTAGTAAATTTCCCCCTCTCTTGAGAATCATGTTGGTAGGCAAACAGTAGAAATAGTCTAGGTTCTCCCTTATTTCTTTACCTTCCTCTAGAATGACGATGAGATGAGATGAGGATTTAGATAAATACAGACTTTATTCAAAAGTAATAAAAAGAATCTACAAATCATAACTACCCACCCATATTCACGGAGTACCGGGTTCCGTATATACACTCACACCAACCCACGATTAGGTGGGGGGCACAAAAAATAATAATTCAAGACCGAAAACGGGAAAAACCAAAAACCATATCCCACACCGATCAGATCCACAATGCTATACTCCAAGACCCATATAAAACAGTAAGAGAATAGTAATATAAAGGAAAAGAAAAAAGTGCTCTAGACAATATACAAGGGGGAAGGTTACTTTTTTGTGTGGCACAAGAAGTAACGTCCGTCCGTTAATTAAAACTACTAAAGTAAAGACCGTGTGTGTATCCATAATCCAGCGGATTTCTAAAAAAAAGAAACACAAACTTGCTTGCCCTTTCCCGCCGTTTTTCTGGCCTCGGATAGATAGGGAGGAAGGGAGGGAGAGTAAGGGGTAAGCAAAGTTAAAGCGAGCGGAAGAAAAAAAACTCAATAAAAAAAAACCAAAGAGAAGGAAAGGCCGATGCGTGTGTGTTGTCGTGCGTGAAGGCTTCTCGGCATGATGTTGAGGCTGTGAGGTAAGGAGAGTGATTCCAGCTCAGCTAGGCAGAGAAGGCTAGAAACCCGCGAATAGGTCTACCATCCGAAGGTCTCAGAATGCAGGTAAATCTCCTCCCGCTCTTCACAAGCCCAGATATCAGATTGCATGTCTGCAACCGCATTTGCAACATCAACCTTCATAGAGTGCGGACCGCACACTACTTTCGTCAGTCATGACACTTCAAGTGCAGAAGATTCAGAGGGCATACCATAAATGCAAGTCCTCCTTCCAAAAGTCTCCGACCAAGACGGTAACCCATCCCGCAACGGTGGTCTTCCAAACTCCAATAACACCTCATCTCCCATGGGCGGAACCGGAGCAGAGGATCGAACAGCGCGAAATGGGAACTCGTGAGGCTCATCGTCAGAGGAAGAGCCAATATCCTTCTCCATCATCTGGAGTTGGAAGTCTTTCTCCGCCTCTGAGGTTCCGGGTGGGCGAAGGAGTGCTGGTGGGAGTTGGCTCGGGCTTATGGGGCTTTGCGGCCATTCCCGGGTTGCGGAGACAGGGCCCTTAGGAAGCTCAACGGCGGTTTCCTCGGTTACATAGTATTGGCAAAGTAACATGTTTCTTGGAAGGCTTCTGGCGGCAGCGGAGATTTCGTCTTTAAACCATTCGAGAGATTCTAGATTGTATCAGTAAGGAGTTTATCAAAGGTTTTGTACAAGTGACACCGTACCAAAGCGCTTGACCGTCCAGATTATTCTGATATCTCTTGTCAAAGCCTCACCCTCACGGATCTTTGACGCTAGATGTTGAAGATGCGCTACGATTGGGGTGATTCCTGAGCCACCGGCTACCATGAGCACCGTTTCGAATGCTTCCAGCTTACGTGACAATCCACCATATGGCCCATCCAGATACGCCCTATAGGAGACGTCAGGGTGAGTCCTGGAGATGTCAAATACACGTCTGGTGAAGCCCTTATGTGGCTTGAATACCAAGACCAGATCGTTATATCCGCAATCCTTAGTGTCATCAGACATGATAGAGGCCACGGTGAACGGATGATTATCAAGCAGCGAGATACCAGGAATCCGGATAAAGATATGCTGCCCGGCTTGCCACCGCATGCGGGTTGGTACAGTGATTTTTACCCCGCCGTCCGTGAGGGGCGTGAAGTGTGCTTGGTCGCCCTGGAAGAAGCGAGGACCAAACCAGTTGGTCCTCCAAATGAACCTGTACGCTAGGTGCGAGACCCAGATAATACATGTAGCGTAAAGGTAATGCCACTGTAATAGAGTGTCAGTACGTTCTGGGCCCTGAGTGATGAGGGATGATGCGAACCGAAGTCAACACGTTAGCGCAATGCCAGAACATTAACCCCACGTACCCCACTCCCAAAATAATATGCAAATGAACAAAAACTTCATAACACCATGCCCTATATATATATAGTTAGCGTCGAGTAGATAATATTGAAGGAAGGAAGGAAGGAAGGAAGGAAGTATACCTTATAAAATTCAAAGAACCAAAAGTCAACCAGAACATGCATACAAGTGCCCCAACCCCATTCCAATACGTTACATGGTTGAAATTCTCTGCCAATTTGGCCCACCCGCCATTCTTCAACGGCTCGACAATGTACGGCACCGAGTGGACCAGACTGAAGAAACCACACACGAATCCCAACCACCGATGCAAAACATTCAACTTCTCATGTCCCATGCCCGTCACCATGCTGATCAAATTTGCCTTCATCCCGAGTAGGATGATAAATGGCGTCATGGCAAGGGCAATCATCCCGCTTCTCCCTGTGAGCGGAGGAGGCCCAAATCTCGGCTCCCTCTCGTAATACGGATGCTGAGAAAAGACATACAGAAGGGGGTAGATAAACCCAGCCAGGATGAGGGCACCCAGGCCGAAAGAAGTTGTTGCGAGGCCTGTTACTGAACTACGGAGGTAGCAAAAGGCGCGGAAATGTAGCGACATTCGGTCGAATAGTGATCGCTCGCTGGATAATACTCTGTTCTTATTATTATTTGCTAGAGTGTATCCCAGTCGCCGCCTATCCAGCAGAATATCGCGAAGGTTAAGTAACCCGAATATCAGGACCAGCCCGCAAGCGAAGAAGACCCAACTCAATGCATGCACCCCTCCCCTCGTCCATGGCCATTGCTTCCGCTGCTGGTAAAAGTAAACCTCGACGTCGTCGTTGTTGTATAGTGCTGGGTTCAGCACATCCTTCACGCTAGTCGGGGCGGCCATGATGAGCACTTGCCGGAAGGAAAAGGGCTAATTTGGGGGATCGGTGGTCCGGTCAAGGTAATGGGTTTCTTCCTCGTCCCCCGTTATCAAAGCCGTTTGGGGTGGGTTATTAGGAAAAGGAAAAAATGTGTCGTAATATAGCCCAGGCTCCTTAGAGCGTTTCCTTTCGTTTTCCTTCACATACACACATTCGCACGGATAGTAGAGGAGAGGGTTGATGGGACGTCAGCAGTTCTTATTACTTTAGCCAGGGAGGAACAAGAGTCGGTAGTGCTGTGGTGCTGTGATACAAGTCGCCGCGAGGGAGAGGATGCAGCGGTGCTGCAGTGACACCCACCCCAATCAACCTCTACTTCCCTTCACACACCGACAGATCTTTTGATATCCACACCCCCGCACCCACGGGGGGGCAAGAAACACATCCTATCCTCTTCTCGCGAGGAGTAGTCCAAGCGAAAAAGGCTTGGGCGGGAAGCGAATTACCCCTGCGTGAAAGGCCAACAGAGGGCGGTGAGTGGAAGGGTCCCCCAACAGCCAACAACGGTACCCCAGGATAATCTTCCCAAAAAAGCAAAAGACCCTTGAATACTTGGCACTCTCTCGCTTGGGCACTTTCAAGCGCCCTTGCCATTTCTTCGAAAAAACAAAAGTTGTTTCTAAAGGAAAAAAAGAAAGTGCAGAAAGTGGTAGACCGATTAAGATCACTAGGTGCATCCTGATTGGATATCATCATCAGATCGTCTTACAGCAAAGTGGGACCTTATTTAAGTTGTTCCCTCCTGCTCGGCAATTTATCCCAACTAGCCAGTGTTGAGAAGTTCATGACTGAGCTGGCGCAGTATCGGACAGTACCGTAGGATGCTCGAGCTGTGTGCCTAGCTTAACATTTGAAGCCAGGCTGAGAAATGTGCGGTCTAAGATTTGTCGGTTAAATTCTCACACCCATATAGCCTTTGTTTCCTCGTTTCTAGCATGTAATAACTCCAACCGTTATAGTAAAATCTATTCTAAGCGCCGTGGTCCACCCATCTGCAGGGGAAACCAATAGATCCTCGCCAAGATGTGACACTTTGGAGGATTTTCTTCAGCACGAAAGGAACCACCCGTTCCCACCGGGTAAAAGCATTTTTTTCTAAAGATCCTAAGCAGACATCAGACGAAATAGGACTTTTGACATAAAGGTGTCGACTATCGTACCACGGTATCCCTAGGTCGCAATACCGCACTCAAGTATTTGACCCGTGATAGGATGCCGGCACTGTAATTTCACCTGCTATCGCGCCATCCACTAGGAAAAACAAACCCGGCTGCGACCACACAAAGCACGACATCTGAGCCGCTTCGGTTGCTAAATATCTTTACCATCCCCGAGACTGGTATGTTGCTCAATTCGCAACTAACATTAACTGCATGGTGGACCCTCCAACCTCTCTATCCAGCTGGCTCTGTCAGCGACAAGGTACGACCAGGGCTCCTTCCTCATGCCAGCACAAAACCACGAGAGGTTCCCGCCGGGATCTACCGGTACCCGAGCAGTGAATGTTTGCGGGCCGGGCGAAACCACCCGTGGTTGAGCTTCAGTACCGGCAGTCAGTCCTTGTGAGAATTTTGCCAGTATGCAAAAGTGAGTTGCTGAAAGGTTACTCTAGAGGAGGTGAGACTCTCATGTTCACCTGACCTTATTGGGGCGGGGGGAGCCCGATGTGATGCGAGAAATATTAAGGAGAGTTCCTATCTGGAACCTACTCGAGCACTCGTGCAAGCATACCGGTACCGGGACTCTGCGGTATTGTGCGAGTACAAGTGAACAGCCAGTGACATATGGTTCATGTGCTATGATGTGATGTGATCTCTTGTATCGTTACTAGCTTTGGAGAAGCTCATTCGTCGGGAGTCAAGAGTCCATGAGAAGGCGCATCTTGGCATCTCATATCCACCATTTTCACTTCAGCTGCTAACGACCAACGAGCGCATTCCCCTTTCCCTCGCGGGGCTTACTTTATGTACCAGTACGAGTAGTACTCTACGATGCATCTGCAGATTTTATGTCCCTTCTTGAGCTCTCCCCACTACTTTTCTTTTTTCCACAGCCCTCACTCTTCCTTGACTCGAGCACCGGTACTTGAGTACGGCACCTTTATTTCCCCCCGGCTTCCCATACTTTTTCCTCGTTGATGGTCATACCCTTAAATAGCCGCCCACCATGTCTCAGTTGACATTTCGTGGCTGCCATGTGTTGCCCTCGATCAATTTCGTTCCTCGCTTGAAACATTTGCACTTTTGGCTTTTACTTTTTTGTGCTCCATTACAACGAACGGGGGAAGGGGAAGAAGCATTTTTAGAGATTTGGTTCAATACCATGCGAGGTACGAGGGTATACCGGTATGTCTCTATACCATGAACCGGTGACAGGAAATGCCCGATAAAGAAAGGAGATGGAGAAAGACAGATACCGATATTACAAGGTAAAACCCCGCACCCTGACTAAGCTTATATTGGATTTTGGTCTTTGGTTGATCACGTTCGACCCAACCAAGCCGTCCTTCTCAACCAGACCAGTCTTTCACTGGGCACCAGAAGCCTGGTTTTGTATTCCAGGTCTATCTTTTTCCCTCTCCGTTCATACCAGTGGAGGAGGCGTGAGAACTGCAACATTCTACTTGTGCATACATATGTACCTATCACCATCTTCGCGTTGCTGGTTGGCTAGTTCTTTACCAGTGCGAGACCGAACCCGGTCGGACTTCCAAAATAGGAACATTTGGCAAAAAACGGTAACTCCAATGAACCAGGGCTAAATGTGGGGGCTGAAGATGAGAAGAGCACTTCGTCGGGGCTCGGAGAGATGGCTCCTTTTCTTTTTTCCATGTCGCATCTGCCCTTTCCAGGGGCTGAGAGCCTCTCCAACTGATGAAAGTAATAGGATATGGTACGGTATGTGCAGCACTCGAGTTCTAGTATGATATAATACACTTACATGCGAAGACGAGAATACCCTACTTGAGTACGAGTGTTTGGTGCGAAGGGAAGGAAAGGGCTGAGGGGTGCTAAGTAACCCTTTCCCTTCCTTCCTCTTCCCTCGTTAATAGCTTCCCTTCTCAACAATCGAGTATCATACAGTACCTCTGGTTTGCCGCACCAAATGGGCGAACGGATAGTGTATCACATGGCCGAGTAAAATCATAGCTGAAAGTGCACTCGTACCGTATGATCAATTCTGATTTTGCGATATTCTTGCGTCGCGAGCAATAGCAAGTTATTTTGTCTACGGGCATTTTTTGTAAAATTCCGTGGCGCTGGGGCGCATTGCACTTGTGGGATTTCGGCAGATCTTACCGATACTATTCTCGGACATGCCATGCAGCGCCGTACGAGTACCGTACAGTACTAAAGTGCAGTCGTGTCTGAGAAGTTTCCGTACGGCCCCTTGGAACTGTGGTAAAAAAAATATTCCTCCTCTTTGATACCGATACTTTGCCTTCACACTTTTGGGGAAAAAATTCAATACAACCTACCGGTATTTCTCATTACTTGTAATAAGGAGGATGTCTTAGCTGCGGTAACGTCTAGAGTGTACTGTACTGTACTACCGGCGGTACTACTATACAGTTAAACCAAAAAGTTTGCATCACGTACCGTATGAGAATATATAATGCTATCAGTGGAAATATACACATTGAATGAACCAGAAATTTCAACAAAATATACTCTGATCTCCACTACTCTTTGTATATAATTCAGGGACAGGTCAAAATAAAGATAAAAAATAATGGAAAAATGGGACTATCGGTATACAAACGATTTGATTGCTGATAAGGTGTGGCCTTGGTAATGTTCCAGTCGTTGTGCATTTTACTATCATGCTATCGGGCTGATACCGTACCGGCACATTGAACCCAAATTTTACATGGATAATGTACCCATTGGTCGTACTTGGAGGTTTTGGTTCGGGGAGTTAATGAGACCCGACACATCCGAGGAACTCAGGCTCTACCGTGTCAGGACGCGTCAAGACTTCTCAAGAACCACTGTCACTGAGGAAGTGAACTGAAAGGATTTTCAGGGGAGCGCATACTGGGTTCCACCTATTAACTGCCGCACGGTACTCTTTCCGAACTGTTCCTAGGTAGCACTGGTGTATCGATAGCAAAATACTTTAAAACAGTGGATAACTAGCCCCTTGCGGCCGGCAGTACCAGTATCTGCTCGAGCGGTGTTGAGAGGGGCAGAGTGCGGGGGGGGATTGATTCGATTGATTAGATAGATCCACTCACCAAAGCCTTTCGTCTCGAAAGCCTTGAATAACCTTATCATTCCATCACCGGTAAATGATTTCAACCCCAGGGCTGAATTACCCAGCGAGCGGTACTTGTATCTATCGATTTGAAGCGGGTCCCTTGCGTACGGAGCTTATCGGTAACCGAGGAAGGGAGCAGGTGAATTGAAGAAATCTGCCCATACCACCCAAATCAAAAGGAATCTGCGGAGAGAAGGGGGAAAAAAGGAACGGACTCACGAGGAGCAAAAGAATGCACACGTCCTTCCCCCACCAGATAACACCACAGAGATATTCGCTTTGCGTATCCGCTCATGATAGACGTTACCACCACGGAGACTGAGCGCCCGCTGACTTTGATCGATAACCTGCCCGGTGTAGGGGCGACCCTGATCTTAGCAAAGGTTGTCCTGCCACATCGAGCACCTCTGTGAAATTACCCCCCTACCACCCCCCCCCCTCCTCCGAATCAATAGTTCGTTCGTCGGCTAGCGTCGGTGGCAGATTCGCAAAAAAAAACCCCCATTTCAGGCTCATGGGAGGGACGGACACTTTATCGTTCCGGACGCCTGAGTCAGTTGTTATCTTGCCTTCCTCTTGTGTTTTCAATTCCCCTCCATGTGAGCCTTTTAATTCAGGTCTGAGATAGACAACTGCCGATGGTCATGGGAGGCTTGTTCACGATTACGGCATCAAGACCATCACTGATTTGCGGACAGAGTAAGCCCGCTATCCGCATTTAAGGAACCGCAATGCGGTCCATGCTCTATTGCACATATTTCGCGGTAGTTGAACCCTGATCCCATTGTTGGGTTGGAATACATTGTTCGGGACTGGCGGGGGCATTATGAGAATGGATTATGCACAGGGCGTATGTGCACTTTATTAGCAAGAAATTTGAAATGGCGTTGTTGAAGTAGCCGGAGTAGCGGGATGTTATATTTCTATCATACTCTCTGCTGGTGATGGATAAGTGACTTGGCTAACCTACTCTAACATAGAAAGATGGTGGAGTTGATGGTATTCGGCTTCCGTGGGGCTGTTAGAATTCTTGCGGAGAAGCCATTGAAGTCTAAGGGTCTTATAGGACTCTCTTTGGCCTCCCTGGGGAGAAATTTCGCTCTCCAAGACTTTTTTTTATCTATCATACTCCTAATTTGCGTACGCCAAGCCGGGCCAACAGCCCTCCCTAGTCTCTAGACGCCCTCTGCGACCAAGGGAATATCCAGTCCTAATGCACTGCATCCAAGGCAGGGATTGCGCGGGCCTCCTGTCCCAATGGGTGTCATCAGGAAAGACTGCACGGATTCATGGGAAAGTCTGGGGCCAGTCAGGGCCGAGATACTCAAGGAGATTGCAGAGACCGGGTTGGATTCCACATTTGTGCGCATGGGAGGTCTCGTTATGGATAAGCTGCAGGGGTATTTCGCTGAGGGATTGGGGGGGGGGGGGGGTTGCGGGGTATTTGGAAGAAATTGGGATTGATGTGGATAAGAGGTTAGTTGGGATGTTGGGGATGAAGGGAACGCTTACTGTGGCGAACATGAGATACAACTTATGCTCTGGCCTGTATTTAGTTGGATGGGCAATAACTCAGGGAATCCGTAATACCAATCCACTACTTTGAATCCCGTTTGATAGGTTAGAACACTAGAATTGTACTGGCACAGTCCAGTACAAGCTCTAAACAGCCCGCGTGTGTACCGGCATTCCGGTGACCGCACAATTTGGAACGGCGAACCCTCAATAAACTGGGAAGAGTCTAAGATGCACTCGAAAATTGCCTGACCGACTATGGTTCCAGTCGCGATAAACCTACTCATGATTGGGAAAGATGTCCCCCCGGTTTCAAGTCGAAGGATCACCCCCAAACCAGATTTTTCTTGATTTTGGGCTGATAGAACTGCAGTCAGGGACCTGCTGCGTTAATCTAGGGTTTTGCTTTCAGGAAATATGAACTGGAAGACCATGATCTTTATATTTCAAGTTAGAGTATTTTGTGTAGAAGCACCCAGTAACGGCCACTAGCAGAATATTGCTAGTAGTAGACGGGAACCCACATTTTCAGAAGGCGAGACATCGTGCTACTCCAAATTGGGCTAAGTCGCCTCTGTCTTTGAGGTACATATGATTTGTTCATCTTTGTCATTTTCTGCAGGAGGTGAAATCCACAAGAAGCCAAAAGGTTATATACCTAAAAAGAAAAGAAAAGGCCAAGAGTTGGCTTACCAAGCCGGATGATGGCCGCATCCGAGCTTATCGCACCCAGAACTACGGTACTCGAGCACATATACCGGTTTATCACAGAATCGACCCTCAAATTCTTACCGCGCGATGCTCGTGAATTGTCGCTTAGGCTAAAGTTACACCATAACGCTCTGAGCCAATATCTTCCCCCTCGTCTCTACTACCTGCCATACCATGGATATATCACACCTTGGTAGTGTATCTGTACCCCCCACCTCCACAAACCAACCGCAGAATTGTCTCTCCAGCCCTACCGTCCCACTTCCCCAGCCGCCCATCTACCCAACACACGTTTATCGTACCCCTCGCTTGCATGAATCCACAGGAAATCCTCAGATGTCTCCACAGCCGCCAGCCTTACGATGCGCCGGCCCGCCAGACCGAGGGTAGGCGCCGGGTGTGATATGCAACTTGCTTACCGTAGGCACTCGGGGCGGTATCTTGACAGGACTTGGGAATGGAATTGCTCTTGGGCCAGGGGAGGTTTGGTGTGTAGTGTCGGTTCGGGAGTTGGGAGGAGGAGAGGCACAATGTTGGATCATGGTGTGTCACTCGTCTCTCTTGGTTGAAGGGGGTGGTGAGGGGGTAATTGTGGCGATAAGTTAGATACGATCTAGTGCCATATTAGTGGACGATTTCTTTGTATTGGATGCTGGAGTGTAGGGGCGCTTCATGGTGAGTTACTGGGAGATCTTAGGGGGCAAGCTTGCGCTCGTGGCATCATGACAGATGTTAGAAGATAGTGTCGAGGTGGGGGGTGAGTGATTCCTCAAGTACTAGGACCACTACTGAAGAGAGTGATATGGCTTAGGCTGGTGAGAGAGCTTATCATTAAACCTGCTGGTGTCAGGTGTTATGAATTGTGGGTAGGAAGATCGGGGGTGTGTTGAAAGGTTGATGGTATTGTATATCTAGGGACCTGGGGTGGTTCTCGTTTCCCCTCCGTGCGACCGGCATAAATCCTCCCCTCTTAACTCTTCATTGAGATCTCGAGTGTTTTTATACTAGCCAGGCGAATGACGTCTGGTAAGTTTACAGTAAGTTACCATACCGTATTGTCATGTGTCGTATCATGCGCGATGTAAACGCACCGTTCGAACTGTTGGAGGTCACATACAAGTCGGGATCGAAGGGCAAGGTGACAGGAAAGATGTGCGGGATGGTGTTGATAAAGAAAGAGAGGGGGTTTCTTTCTTAATTAGATTGACTATATAATCCACCTGAGACTGTCCTACTTTTAACAATCCATTGCAATATATGTTAATATGACACTTGTCGTTTCCTGGATCTTGATGTCCCAAGTAGCCTAGAAGATGGCTGGACAGATTCGTACTGTCTGTAATGTTTAAGCAATCCTTCCGGCACGGGCCCGAATGACATCCGAGGAATGAGATGTAATTGTCTCTAAGAGCAAAGACTTGGAATGCCGGGGCATTGTGCGGCAAGTCTCTTGTCCAAACAGAAAGTGTAGCTTGCCCCTAAACCCTCAAATGCGGTTCAACGATAAGTGCCATACCGGCTAGGGGACATAGCCCATAATTAGGGTGGGAGAGCTCGAACCCTTCGTATCTATTCTATCTTTGCGATATTCCCCAAACTTTAGCCCTACAACAGTCCAACGCCCACGAACTCTTTTGTGTACATAAGGCACCACACAGCCTCAATTTTTTTCCCTTTCCTTCCTTTTCTCCCTACCGGTATCCACTCCGTCCCAGAGAGCCTTTCCTCCCTTCTAATAATCATAAAAAAACAACCCTCCACCGCCGCCTTCACAGCTACATCGCATAACTAAATCTCAAACTCTGTATGTATTCTGGGCCCGATTTGACTGAGCTGGGGGTCCTCTAACAATACTAACAGCACGACAGCAAGATGAAAAATCACCCCAAGAACAACCGCCCCCCACCGCCTATTGGCCTAGGACAGGGATTGACCTTCCCAAAGCTTCCCAGCGAACAGAAGCAGGCATTGGAGGGCCACATGGCAATTCAGAGTCTCGTTAGCCAATTCGAGGATCTAGTCGAGCGCGAGAAAGAACGTGATGAAAAGATTCTCGAACTGTGGAGTGCTCTATTCATACTTGAGGGCAAGGTTGAGATGATGGAACTCGGCGCCTCTGGATTCGGATCTATTCTTGGAGAGACAACTGAGTCGGATACCGACAGTTCGGTCATGAGCTCGAGCTCTCCGCGTGACAATGGCGGGAGTGGTAAAGTGCAGGGGAATACTGGCGCAGATGTCGTTGGGCATGGGAAGAGTGGACGTGCGGAGCACTCTGGTAGGAAGGGGGAACACGAGGGCAGTGACGACGGTGGTTACTACGGTGGGGGGGAGGAGCTGAAGCTTGGCATGGGGAATAAGAAGAAGGGGAAGAAGGGGAGGAAGGGGAAGGGGAAAAAAAGCGGAAAGCGTGGGTCTTCCCCCGTTGGTGGGAGTGCAAAGGGAAAGGGATCGAAGCAGACTAGTGAACAAAAGGGACTTGATATGAACAAAGTTTGTGGGGGAAGGGTTGAGAAGAAGGCGCCAAAGAAGAAGGGAGGGGAATAGGTTAATGTGGGGATTGGAAAATGTATTCAATCTTGATGTTATAGAGAGCGAACTGCGAGGGGGATCTTTGCATGCCTAAGGCAAATGTGCTGGGAGAAATGTATCAACGGAAGTTTGAGAGAAAATAGAGAGATCAAGCCAAAGTAATTAGTGCGGCGAGTGAGGCCGGGCCGTCGTGAAAGCCATCAACAAAACCAAGTCCTGCGATGCAGGGGCCATTTGGCGTGTTGATCGCTATAAGGTTTAGACTAACAAAGAAACCGTGGATTATAGTCGGTGCTTAGCCCTGAATTTAGTCAGAAAGACAAAACTTCGTAGAGAATGGCTCCATTGATCGCCATGAATCCTGGCACAGATAATCCTGTAGGATCTCGTTGCTTGGGTGAGAGAGGTCTTTTCTAGTTAGAGCCCCAACAAGTTATATAGTCTCGTTTCAAAATTAATGAGAGAAAATGGAATTGGTCGTATATTATGGTTTCAATTGGAGTGTAGGCATTTTGGCATTGAGGCCATTGGCGCTCCCCATTCACAAACACTCTACTCCCTATCGCGTCACCTAAACGGGGAAGCGATGAGAGTGAGGTCGCCGTGGGTCGAGTAGAACTGGAGGTGGAGAAAGAGTGGACTGGACGACCTATAGAAATGCTAGCTAAGGACATTCCACGAAATATATATATCTCCATGGACAACAATCGCCGCCGGAAGCTAGAGGAGACCCACTAATCATAGACAATGAGCGGGGCGCTTGCTTGGAAGTGTTCCGGAAATGACGGGAATTCAGCAGAAACTCCGAAGGAGCGGAGGAACAATCATCCATGACTCCCGGCGCCCCACTGCTGTTGTGAAGACCGGCCCCTAAACCCGTGCCTTATGCCGGGTGGTATAGCACGGAACAGAAAACCGAACTACACATCCAATGCCGGATGCCTGTGGCAACAGGTGTAAGCGAGCGATGCTAGCACCACAGCCCTATACATAATGGCGTAGTGTGCGAAAGTAGCTACCTATGACCGCATGGATCATAGGGAATCCAACACTCCCCACCCTGGGTCTTTGGTGCAATATCATACCTCCCGCAACTCCGAACTGTCAATCCCAAAAGATCCCTCGCCCTCCTTACCCCTCCAGTCCCCAATAGACCAAACAGATAAGCCAACACTAAGCCTATTCATGTTGGCAAAAGCACCAATTTTGCTTCTGCCCGATTCCTACTAACGCTACCCCTTAGGTCTAGAGTATTTGATGGAGCAACCCCATCGTGGTATGTTAGGTTAGGGCACACTTGTAGGTGTGAGCAGGGCTATTGACCAGACTGCGCGACAGTGACTGGTGTTGTGTGGTAGGAGCCCACTGTGCGGGCCACCACAAACTGTATCTAGTCTGAGCTGCGTTCCTTTCTCTGGATGATCACTTCTCATGATCAACACGCACTCCTTTGCGAACACACTTGTCATATACATCGAATATCGAACACATCTCAGTTTTCCTATCAGCGACTGACCCGGATCGTTCTCGTGACGACAGTTCCGATCATAGCTGTGTCCTTGCGGTGCTTGTACGACGGCATATTCCCTGCGCGGAAACCAGACCTCCATCAGTATTCACAAGGTCTAGGGCACACTAGGGCTGCTGTGAATAGCGGGTGGACTGGGCTTGGAGTCCCCATTCGGGGGGGGGGGGGAGCGCTTACGGGAAAGAGCATTACCAAAGGCATCTCGAGCACCTTTAGGGAACCGATCACTCGGAGGTACTAGCGGCGGTCCTATTTCTCAATGTGGAGGGAAAGATAGAGGATCTAAGCGGTGTTGTGGAAGTGTCCCACCCTTGCGCGAGGGAGAGAAGAACTGTTGTGATCTTTCAAGACAGTTAGCTTATACTTATAGCAAGTAATGTTACGGTATACCTAGTCACTCTACACGTAACACCTTGGATAAATCCGTTCACTAGTCTACCGTAAAGACTTGAATAATTGGAGTATGTGATATGTCGTTGGGCTTTCCTTTGTTAGATTCAGTAAGATTCAGCAATTTTCTCCCTTCTATTTTCAAAGGGGGCGAGAGGTGGTGGTTCTGTTGGGGGTTTGACTCACTTTCCGGGGAAGGGAATTTCCAACTATGATGCATAGCACACGATTTGATGGATTATCAGAGTTTTTGCGGTACACTCGTTGTGGGGGAATACGTTCATATTTTCTAGGAGCTGGGGCTTTCTAAAAATGTGAGCGTATGATATCCCCCCCCCTGCTAGAACCCTCGCTTGTGGTTACAAAATATCACTCATTTTTGTCTACAACTGCACACAATGGATAACTTTAACCCATAGGACCTGCCAGTCGGCCAGCAACACCACCCCTGAACCCTGCGGTCAAAGTATCAAGTACTAAACCACATAACCAGGCAAGGGCCCGGGTCGGGATCTTGGGCCTCTGACTCTTCCGGGTGGCATTTGGAGTACTCGAGTAGCTTGGGTTTTCTGGGTGGGGATCAGAGCGCCTTTTCATCTCGCTGTGTATGGGTGGTTTCGGGATCGACTACACAGCACAGCTCTCCGATGATACGGCTTCACTACGGAGGGAGTTGGAAGAAAGGTCCAGAGTATCTTGGCCGGCACCTACTTTGTCGGGGAACCCCGAAGAATTGTAATAGGAATGTGACAGGGAAACCAAAAGGCTTTGGTGATTGCCGGGGAGGGAACCAGAGCGGGAGGGCTAGCCATGACCGCTGATGGGGGAGTCTTCATTACCGTATTACCTTATCCGTGCGAAGTTTCTCTTTAACAAAGTTAATGGCTTAGTGAGCCAATGAAATCAACCATCCCCAGCATCAGAGGGTTCTCCCTATATAATATTTCCTACCTCCGTATATCAGATTACAGGCCCCAGGACTCTACCTTCTCCACATCAAGCCCCGCCCCCATCTCTCTCTTTAACGTTCCCAACCCGCTTCTCTACATCCCCCATACCCATCAATAGCTGCTTCCCAGGGCGGCTCCCAGTATCCTCCAAACTTCTTTCCTCGGTTTCCAGAAACCAGGGAAACACCTCCCTGCTCCGAGCGTACTAGCATCTATGAAAATACCATGGCGCTCTCACCAGCCGCTAGCAAATGATATTGGCTAGATCCGGCTCAAGAGCATGTTAATGAGGATATTATACATTTGCCATATTGAAGAGCCGAGGGCCTGGATTGACCATGAAAGGGGTTTGGAGAGGAAGATGTCATGTACCGGTATTAAGTTGTAGTTGAAGGAGAAACTAGGAGGGATTGGTTTATGGGGGGGAGGCAAAGGAATGTAGATGGATTATTTGAGGGATACATCAGAGAATTAGAGTGTGAGGGCCCTGGTAAGCATTGACCGACTTGTGCTTGGGGTAAAGAGTGTAGTAAAAGTAATAATTAAAGTCAGGTCCAGCATCATCTGTAGGCTAGTCATGCATAATGATTGGAAATCACCCTGTTTACCTGCCGTAAGAACGTAATAATCGAGGACTGTGCTATATCGTTGGACCTGCCTCCTCTGATAGAGTCTTTTTGCTTTTTGATGGCTCTTAGAGGCACTGCGCGGCCCCTTTTCCAGAGTAGGGAATTCTGAACCACATAGCACAATCGACCGTTACTGTTATTATGATAGCGGTGCCGTACTAGTAGAGGAGACAGGGGATCTGGGGTATCCTTGCAAGTCTTTTCCAAGAAACACGATCACGGTATTTGGTGTATTCTATTAGCAAACGTCGAAAGAAGTGGGCCTGGCCAAGGGGTATCATAATTACTTAATTTGTGGCTAAACCTTACTACATTGTTGCACCTGGTTCGCCCTCCCATCGCTGTACGGTACTGCGGAGTATCCTGGTGAAAGTTGGATTGATGCTAGTGCGGATTTTCCTGAACCTGTCCAACGCCTAATATGTTTAAACTGTGGCGAATTTGCTTTCTTCAGTTGTCTCAGCTTCGCTTTGGCTCCGGTCCGACTTTTGCCAAACATTGGTACGGTACTCGAGTACCGGGGGTTGAGGGTAAGTGAGGCGAAACCGCTCTGATCGACTCCTGGACCAATCAGCCAATCAAAGATTCGGGTATCGCTAACTCATCGAGCTTGAGTTCGCCTGACTTTTTTCCACCGCGAAAAATGGAGCCAAGATTAGTTGTTCATATGGTTACACACACGTAATTTTGGCTAGTAAATGTCGAGTTCGCCTCATTAATGCTGACCCCCCAGTACGGTATGTTCTGCGTGCGTTGCACAATGGCACCTCTTCTCGCACATTCCTGGGATGATAGCGCTCGGCCCAGGCGCGCAGCTATTCGTTCCCTGCAGTAAGCAACACTCTGTCTCCACGAGTACGGTAGGTGAAAAACTGTACTCGAGTATGATGCGAGAAGATCTAGTATCCCGGACTTAATCTACCACCTCCTGATCTGATCTGGTCATGCACATAAAACAACGTGGCGGTCAGGCTGACTGTACTCTGGGGGGCCATTAAAAACGGAGAACTTTAACCCCTGTCTCCATAGAGATTTGTGCTCGAGGACAGTACGGGATTGGTACATGTTCCCGGCATGTAGAACCTGAACACAGGGATCAAAACTTTGTATGGCAAATTGTCTGTGCGTATCTGAGCGCCAATACTAAATTCGGATCCAAATGTTCAGGTTCTTCATGCCGGGAACGAGTAGAAAAGGGATTCCGCTTTTTACTGACCCCCGAGTGCAAGTAATTACCGTACTTCGACACTCATCAGAACACTGTTCATCAGGCCATAACAAGAACAAGGATCACTCGCTCGTCTAAATATGACGTTCCGCCCTCATCTCCGATGTTGCACACGCTCGCTGGTGGTGCCGTAGATTGTACCGTGCCGGACTGTACCCACTCGCACGGTATTATACGGCACAATGCCGTTTCAGACTTACGGTAGCCCAGCATCCCATTCAGTGTTGTCTATTTCAGAATAATGAGGGACGGAGAATTCCGGAGGCGGGGGCAGATGAAAAGTTTTCCCACCCTTCCAAAACCTTCGTTGCTCAAGGAGACAGGTAAGACGCCTCTTATTTTGTGGTGGTAGTTACATACCTCCGGTCTTCGTTCCGAAGCTCCTCTTATGTCGGATTGGAGGCTCTGAGGATCGAATATCGGGTTAGTTGTGGATCTTGCTGGCCCGGTGGGTCCAGTCTGGCCTCGGCAGCGCTATTCCTAATTGAGCGACGTTTTTGAGGGCGGCTGCTATTGCATATCGCCAAAGCTTAGCCTTCTTGCTTAGATGCCATGCGATAGTGGTTATTTTCACGAACGTTTTTCGATTAGGAGTGGCACCGCTAACGCACGTACAAAAATAGACTTTACAGAGGAGGTTAAGACTCACGGTAAGCACTGCGGTGGGGCATGGATGATGGGTGGATGGGTTGGAGGGTTTGATGCACGATTGACGAAGAGTCTTGAGGAAATTCATCGCGAGACAGGGATTGTGCGGCGAACTACGAACTATGGTACGGCCCTCCCTTGGCGCATGGTGGGGAAAAAAGAAAACTCTTGCTCTCGCACGATATATACAGTATAAACCGATAGTACCACCATCAGCTATGCGGCCCTGTCCCTGAAGCTTAGCACAATGAAGCAAATGTCTCGGGAGAGCTGGAAAAAAAAAAGGTAGACACGAGTGTTCGCGTTCGTCCCACCGAGATGGGGATCTCAGTTGCCGAAAGGTTCTTGGGAATAAAACCCGGCCGTCATCGCCCGACCAGATTTTCAGGTATTTTAGCAAGCCCAATTTTCTCTGGTGCTCGAAACGCCGGATCAGCAGCACACATCTAGAACTTGAAAGGTCGCCGCCACCTATGGGATCCGCGATGGGCTCCAAAGATACAATGTTCTCTAACGTTGAGTATGTCGGGGGAAGGGATGAGGCGGATTCTAGCGACGCGAGGGAAAATGCGATTTCAACCCACAATATCGACGCCATCGTACGAACAAACAAGTTTTCATTGTTGAGCAAGAATTCGTTCAAGCTTTACTTCTGCCTCCTTGTGAGTTACTTGGTTTCGACAATGAACGGATATGATGGTTCTCTCATGTAAGTACACCATTCTCTTGCCTACGGTACCTGCCTTCCCTGGGTTTAAATTTTGATATTAACTCATTAATGCGCAGGGGCGCCGTTAACGACATGGAGCAATACCAAAAGTCATTTGGTCTAAACGGCAAGGGCTCCAGCACGGGGATAGTTTTCATGATCTACAATGTATCTCTCCTGCATGACTAGTCATTTTCCATCCCCGCATCAAACTAACGGAGCAAACACCAGCTGGGACAAATCGCCGCCTTCCCCGCGATTGGATGGCTCGCAGACGGATACGGAAGGCGCTGGGGTATGTTCGTCGGTTGTGTAATTGTCGTCGTTGGAACGGCAGTGCAGGCTACTGCCAGTGGCCGTGAGTCTCTCTTTTTTTTTCCCCCTTCCTTCTACCCCTTCATCCTTCCAAAGGGTTTCCGTTGCCATAAAGTTGCTAACTTTATGACCAGTGGGACAATTCCAAGGAGGAAGGTTCATTCTTGGAGTCGGTGCGGCGATCGCTTCTGGATCCGCCCCGGCCTATGCTGTTGAGCTGTCACACCCAGCGTATCGTGGTACCCAGGCTGGTCTTTTCAATGTCTGCTGGTACCTAGGATCTATCAGTATGCACTCCTACACGAGCGCTCACTCGCAAGCTTTAACTAACCTAATTTCCTCTCAAAGTTGCGGGATGGTGCTGCGTGGGCACCAATCGCCACATGAATAACTCGTGGGCATGGAGGACTCCGACTATCGTTCAAGCTGGCATTCCTGCCATTGTTGCTGTTCTCGTCTTTTTCATCCCGGAATCTCCCCGCTGGTTGATCGCTCAGGGCCGAGACGAGGAGGCTCTCGAGATTCTAGCCAAATACCACGGAGAAGGCGATCGCCACTCCCCAGTCGTTCACGTCGAGTTCGAAGAAATGCGTGAGCATATTGGAACAATGAGCTCTGACAAGATTTGGTGGGACTACCGCGATCTCGTCAATACTCGAACGGCCAGGTATAGACTCGGTCTCGTTAGTAAGTGTCGCCCTGCGCCTCACCCAATTACGTCTGGTGGCTAATGGATCATAGTTGCCGTTGCGTTCTTTGGTCAATGGTCAGGAAACAACGTCGTATCATACTACATGCCAACAATGTTCCAGCAGACCGGTATCGATTCCTCGGACACCCGTCTCGTCCTCAACGGAATCTATCCGGTATTCTGCATGTTCGCAGCCATCTGGGGTGCAACGCTTCTTGACAAACTTGGTCGTAGACCAATGCTCATCGGCGCTACCGCTTTCACGGTGGTCTGCTTCTCCATCATCACGGCCGGAACCGCGGCCTCATCAACTTCAAAGGGCGCTTCGTACGCCGTTATCGCATTCATCTACATCTTTGGTATGGCATTCTCTTGGGCGTATACTCCATTGCAAACGCTCTACAGCACAGAAGTTCTCGAGACAAGGACTCGTGCTAAGGGTTCTGGACTCAACTTTTTGTTCGTGAACATTGCCATGTGCCTTAATACTTTCGCCGCGCCGGTCGCTATGGAGGCTATTGGGTGGAGGTACTACATTGTCTTCATCGTATGGAATTGCTTTGAAGTATTTGTCATCTGGATGTGGTTTGTTGAGACGGCTGGGCATACCCTCGAGCAGATGACCGAGATCTTTAAGAGTAAGGATCCAGTCAGGAAGAGCTTGGAGACTAAGAGGAATAGGAATCGGGGCAGCAGCAGTGTATGAGTATCGTTTGCTTGAATTTTTGTGCTAGAGTTGGTGGTCTCATTAGAATTCTTTTTTTATTTTTCTTTATCACTTACTGCGGCGTACTTGTATGGTTATCGGTTACGGATTGCGTTATGGAATACTTTGATAATTCTTGTATGAACACGATCACCGACTGGCTTCTTGCGTTCCAAAGAAAAAAAAGAAGTTTAAATTGCGTACAGTAAGACCTCTTGGAATTCTCTAGTTATCATATTCGAGGAAATCACCGTATTAACCTGCGATAGGCCTAGTTTGACAGGTTAACCAAATTTCGAGTGCAAGTTAATAAGATCTAGCGCGCCTAGAGGGCCTAGGCTATACCGTGCTAGGAGAGCACTAATCTATCCTAGGAGCTTTTGTCTCTCTCGGCCCGGAGGTCAGATGCCTGTCGGAGATAGTAAATTGCAAAACAACAAGATAATAATTCTGTCGAGTTGGCAAAAGGGGTTTGGGGTGTCACAAAGCATGAGATGGCGCAACCCGCTAAATCAAGGTGCTCGGGTGCTGCCTACAGTAGAACTTGAATTTATAAAAAATTAACCGTTAAGCTTGAGACTGGGGTTTTACTATGGCACCCGGGCATCGGGCATAAATTGGGGCCGCATCCGGTATCGTACCGGCCCTTTTCACCCGCCATTTACCGTCTCACGTTATGCCGGTAAGTTAGTGCGAGGTTGGGCGCTCTCGTGCGAAGTGTCTGCTTAGCCTACCGGTACCCCCGAGTATGCCTTTATCCCAGGCATCCTTCGCCCGGCGTTTCCCTAAACAAACCCTCAGCCGCTGTTGCGGCAGTCATCTCCTTGCTCTGTGGGATTCTCCGATGGACCTTTCCCCACTCTTCCGGTATCTATTAGTTTCGGAATTGGTTGCGTGCAGTCCGTGGCCGAGCTTGTGATCTGTGATACATACAGGTGGGTGAGCGAGATGATTTACTGACATGTGAAGAAGTCCCCTGGGGTATCATACCTATTTCTATAATATATGTGAAATGGCTCGCCTTCAGGTAGATGCTGTGCGTCTATGTGGTAGAACACAGTATACTCGCCCCAGGCAAGAAGTAAGTTACCGTATTCGATATTAGGGTGGTGAATTTTTTATGGGCCCTCAGGTACGCATGGATTTTCCGCCATAAATTTTGTAGATCCCTGTTATCGAATACTGTACTTCCTGCCTGGGACGAGTAGCATACATTAGCCCGCCTTCGCTGGAACGGAGGAATGGGGCTCTTGCCCATGAGGCAAAGCCTGACTGCGCTTGAGGGATTTGAGTATGATACCTGTTTGTGAGGGAGTGGGTGTTTTAAGAGTGACCTCGAAGTCAATTTGGGTAGGTGAGTAGCCCGCTTTTCAACGAACCGAATAGTCGCCCGATATATCATACCCCAGATGGCAGTGTGATACTTCCTCCGTGCCTGATCTCAGAGCTGCCAATACTAGAAATTCTACGGGGGCACTGGCACACAATCCCGTGACGTATTGTTGTCCTACTCTGCATTACTTTGTATGATACTAATGTATGTAACCCTTGCCCACGACTTCGCACTCAAATACTCCTTGGCTGTATGGCGAGTTTGGCGAGTCTATAAAATGTGACAAGGCGCCGGTCTCACCTCTGTCAAAGGATCCCCTTGTTCACAAACTTACATGAAGCGAAACCAAAAATAATAATCCCCGCATAGTGCATTATCTGCCACCTTCTTTCCAAGTACCCTGTCGGAGCCCCTAAACAAGAGGCCTTTGTTACTCCACAGAGTGGTCTCGAGGCAGGATATGCTGAATGTGTTTTTTTTGTTTGTAATTGCTGTGAGCTCTCATGGTTAATAGTGTCTCTTTGTATGGACTTTTGCTTTCATTTTTTTCACCCTTTGGATTCGAAAAGATTGATTTTTAGATTTCTTTTATGACTGGTGTTTCCTGGACTTAAATTTACAACAAACTTTCCTTTTTCCGTGCTAGCTATAGCTAACCCAGTCGTTGGTATAATAAGCTAAAAATTGGAGGAGGGTAGAGGCTAAGGGATACCTTTTTTCATGGGCACTCTCGGGAAAATTGCTGTTCTATAGCTACAGAACCCGCTAGAGTATGTTGCCATTCTTAGAGCGATGTAGGCCAAGTTACTGTCAAGACTGTCATGAAGGATAGTGGTGGTGGGATTTCCGGTATATGTGATGCTGGAGTTCCGGAATAAGCGTTACTCAAAGAGCAAGGAACAGGGCAGACATGCTGGACTCGGGAGGGTCAGTAAAATTCGGAAAACAGCTTCCGCCAATCTAATACAGATCTCTGCGGAGACAAGGGTTATGTTTTCTGGGTTTTAATGACCCCCGATTACTACAGTGGGGGTTATACTATAATCGAGCATGGTAACTTATAGTACACTGTGTGCTGTGTCTTGTTCTGTGAGTATCGCGCGCCCAAGGCAGAGAAAGGATTTGCTGGAGTTATAATTCTCACCTGATGTTACTCAATCAGTAACCAGGGTTAATAGGAGTGAGAAGGAGTGAATATAGGGCACTACTCTACGGGGTTTCTCTCAACCGCCTTGTCTTTTTATTTTTGAATGGCCCGTCTCGGATCCAATCAATCTACGAGTAATCAGCACCCTTAACCCACATCCTATCTTGACGACCTACCTGATATTCCTAAACATATTATAACATCATACCTAGATTACTTGTATGTTGCATAGAACAAGCAAAAGGAGAACTCTAGGCACAACTCCACCCTAGGATTGCCATCCTGGCGATTTCTTCCCATTATAAAGTTGCTTAAGGGTTCAAGCTTTCTCCACTTCGGTTCTGGTGCCGGCAATACCTTTAACAACAACCAGGCTCCTAAGATGTCCGACAATCCCGAATACCTTCTCCACGTGTATAGCGAGAGCATTCCGTCCACTGCAGGGGAGGAAAGCGTGTATTCTAGGGAGCTTGGGCCTCTCCCTACCAGCGTTGCCAACCGCCAGCACAAGACTCAAAGACAATTAATTTTTGCAAACATGGGGACGGAAAGAATACTATATTATTGGCGTAGCTACGGCAAATATTTTGGGGGCAGTATGGCTGCTGAAAAGGGAGGAGCAAGAGTATCATTGGGTGTTATTTAGGATGATTGCCGGCCAGGGGCCCTCTTATTATTCCAATAACTAGGTGCCTAAGGGATTAGCCCAGGTTTGCCTTTGTAATGAAGAAGGAACACCGAATTTGGATAGCTGTATTTGCGCATATTCCATCTCACCAGCGAAGAGTTTAGTTGGCGGAGGGGATGTCTCCTTCACCATGCGGGCTGATTTCCCAGTTGGATATCCTACTGGAAAATCAAAATTTCATCCATCCCTGCTGGCAAATAAGGATAGGTGATAATCTATGATTCAACCTAAAGCTACGGGAGAAATATAAAATTTAAATAAATAATACCACGACTATAAGGGGCAATAAAACACTGCTAGTATTCATGCAATAAGCTCTTATGAAAACGGCTGTGGGAGATTGTTGTTGATTGAATGGAATGGAGGGCGAGGGCGGCGATAGGTAGAAAAGTTACAATACACGCATATCCAATAGTGAGAAGGGGGCACCGGTAGTGTAGTGAGTGAAAGGTAACTATGTATGATTGGTTAGGTTACTTGAGAAGCTAACATGAAGCTACAGAAGAGGAATTGTTATGTAGAAAAATTTCCCAAGATCTCTTCTACTTGGTGGGTAGGATAAGCTAAATTCGGCTTGCCCGCCGGGGTACCGTATTAACTGAGGAGAACCGCCTGGCACTAGTATAAATAAGATTTTTATCCTAGCTTTGTCACGAAATCGCAATAAAACGCCATAGGCTAACTCTCTAGAGCCAGGACTGTGCCTTTCATGGCTGATTTTGACACAATTCTAAGTTTCGCCTCGGCCGCTTCTTATTTCAACGTAAAGGCGTCAGCTAACACGGTATCCTACAGGGAAAGCGGTCTGCTTATATCTCATTGGCGAACGGGTATCCCCTTGGCCAAGTGGAAATCTTGCCAACTGGGATGGAACATAGTCTATATTGTATGATCTCAAATAATCGAACCGGGTGCTATCCCTTAGCCTGTTTTCAAAGACTGGCTTTCTTCCATTTCATGACTCTAAAAGGTATAAATGGTGGCTTATCATTGAGCTAAAAATGAGTGAAATTCGGTACAGACGAAGGGATGTAGTTGAGAATTGCCTACTTTAGAAAAGGGGCGAAAACCAGCGCTAGGAAAGAGCTGCTCTAGCCAGAGAGACGTAAAATAAAGAATAAAAATTAAAAAAATACAAAACTTTACTAGAGGAGGCAACTCCAGCGGCATTGCACACGGTTCGATTATTTGGGTCTGCCACGATGCTTATTGATGCCGGGAAATTTTGGGGGGGTGTGTGCCATGCACTGGGTGTTCTTTTGTTTCGAATAATGCGTTTCATTTATGGCCATACCTCTCCCTCCTCTGCGAAAGGCGTTGGCAGAGATGGCAATGATGCGAAGACAGCCAAGGAATGTCATCAAACAAGAATTTGGATCGGTTTCTTTTAAACACAATACATCCCCTTTCTCGTAGTCTGCAGGGGTAATTCGAACGTGATCCACGTGGGGTACCGTACTGTGCGGTGCGGTGGTGGGGCTTTGGCTTTGCAGGGGCCACATGCTCAATTTTAGCTACGGTATCATGACTGACACCGTATGGATATTCCCTCAACATCCTGATGAAGTGAGAAAGGCCCGTAATTTAGTTGGTGCTCTTATTGAGCAACCGCACCCCGGGGCCACCCCTAGTACTGTACTAGTACAATATGGTACGTCACCGCTGTCGGGAAAGGATACCTGCAGCCCAACCTACATGATTCTTCGATCGTTTGCTCGCGTGAGGATCGGAAGCCTACAAGTATTATTGAGTTGTCAATTATCATCCGTTCTGGCGCGGCGTCGTTTGGCCCTCCCAAACCTGAACCATCGTGGCATTAGGTAGCTCTCTCAAAGCCCCCTCGGTCTCTCGAATAGGAGTGGTGCAGTATGCAGCACTGGCATCTTGCAGCCGCCACTAGCCAGGCTCTGCAGGACGGAGGGACTAATGAATATTACTCGTGCTGGTACTGCAATAACGGGAGTGAATACGCTTCTGAATTCTAGATTTAGAAGTCATGGTAAGCAGTGTTGCAAAGAAGGCCTTTGATGATCGAACCCGGGGGGTTAGAAGGGGGGGGGTTGAATCGGGGCTTCTGAAAATGGGGATTGAAGGGGGGGGTTCTTTA
>Ga0307509_10001672_pt1 | contig 37036 bp, 43 predicted proteins | sample 10_EM_MG_FD_202245 | JGI IMG/M metagenome (GOLD analysis project Ga0307509, IMG submission 202245) | Populus trichocarpa ectomycorrhiza microbial communities from riparian zone in the Pacific Northwest, United States - 10_EM | ecosystem: Host-associated > Plants > Roots > Unclassified | place...
GTGCTTCACTTACTAATACCCCTGCCACCCCTACTTATAGGAGTGGTGCGGCCTAGAGCATAGCGTGTGATAGGAAATTGAGTATTGGTTCTAGTCTTAAAGACATTGAACCATCTCTTTTTTTTTTTCAAAAACAAACAAAAAGAAATAAAAAGAGATAAAACATGAGGCTAACAGGAAGATTTTACCTTTTCCCTTCCCCAGAATCAAGCTGGCTGCCGTTCAACAACGTATTTCTGAAACATCTCTGGCTCTCAGTCAAATTTCGCGAATTCCTCGACGATATCTGGACAAACGTAACAGAATTTATCCTTAATCTGCTGAGCGGTCTCCCGGTTGCGGTGGGGCTCTCGCCGGTCAAGGAGAAACGACAGAACAAAATCCGTGATGTTGCACCCGGCAATAGAATGGACTTGATCGATGATCCTATGACATAGCCCTCAACAATCGGAATAACCTGTGTAGCGCTGTGTCCTGAGTCAACAACAGTACCAGTCAAACTCCAGTCCTGTACCTTCCTACTAGTCAAACTCGTAGCCAATTCCAGTACCGCCTGCAAAGCAATATATAATCCAGCACAATTGAAGGTCTCGAACATGATCTCGGCTATGTTTTCAGGAGATTCTGGAGGATTTAGAGGCTTTCAAGTCCCAGGTCAGTTCACAGCCCATACAGAACATCACCGGGTGGTGATTACAGGTTCGGTGAGAAGGAAGTAGTGATCTTCCGGCTCCACTCGAAGGTATTTGAAAATCGAGTCGTGCCAAAAACGCTCAATGTTGTCCTATAAGAATGGTTAGAATTCCTAATTGCCCCTTGCTTCGAGGCAATACGATAGATATCATACCCAATTGTCAACTTGACCATGTTTTATTATCGGATTATAGTAGCTATAGCCTATCACCAGTCATCAGCTATTTCCTCCATTGAAACCTAACGTCTGGACCCTAGAGCAACACTGCCCCACAACTCCCGCAGGAAGAACAGCCACCCATACCTAGTGGAAGTAGTCGTGTCGATGCTTCAGCTCCAATAAAGTAATCAAGGTCTTCAGCACCCCTTTTAGCGCTCAAACGGCCAGATGGACCAGCCTCTCCTGTCAGGTAAGAGGGTTCCTGAGGCACACTGCTGGACATTGCGGTCCTAAACCAGCATCTCCGCTGGTGGAACTCTTTGTAGCTATGGCTGTAGGTCAGCGAAACGTGAATTGAATTGTAGTCGCCCAATACACAATCATATCCTTCATGATCGCCGCAGCTCGGATGGGAAGTTCATTTTTCGTGTTAAGAGGTATAGCATTGTCGCAGTGGGGGGGCAGCTCCCGAAGCTGGTGCCATAGGGTTAGAAATAGGAAATCACTCGATATCTGTGACTCTGCCCGTAATATACCGGACGGATGCAACTCGTATAACCTTCTTTATGGATTGTTCAGCCAACACTTGTCCAAGAGATCCATCAGAGCTGGAGATTTTGTCATCCCTGAATTGGATAAAGATTGACAAGAGAAACGTAACTGTCTTGCCTGAGGCCTGGTTGAGAACACTGCTCCGCACTGAGGTTGACTAGAACTTTGCTCTTGTTATTTGCTCGTATAAGGACATTAAATGCCTGTTTTCCAGTCCAGAGTGGCTGGGGTTTTGAGACAGACGGTGGGTGGTAACTCGATCTATATATTCCCGTCAACTATAAACATCCAAATATTGGCAAAGGCCTTTCTGTTAACGAACCTCTTTCCGCTGCTGAGGAGATATGACCCTGCGATAAAAACCTGAATAGCTGCAATGATAGGTTCACCATTTCTAGGTAGAGAGATTATTCTTGAAGCCCATTAACTTGATCCCTTCGGTTCTACTTCTTCGGCGGTGTGCGCGTGGAGATTCATTTCGTCACTGTGGAAATATGCGTTGTCCGGAATATAGAAACATTCGCTAAGTCGTAAATCCTCCATAGCTGAATTTTGGCCTATTGTAAGTCAGCAATATGATATGAAACGATTTAAGCTGCCAGAAGTAAAGCACATAATCATTAAGAATACTCAATCCATGCAGGGAAGGCTGTTGATTAAATAATACAATGTCCCCTCCCCCAGATGCCTTCCAACCATATCCCATTCAACAAATGCTTCTGCCACGTGCTGTCTGTCTGGAAGGTTTAGCCACAGCTTGGGGTGATTATCTTTCTTGATGATATAATTAGCGTCCGGCCACGGATCTGGTTCATTTTGAACCAGTTGTTGTAGATTGTGAGTGCTATATTGAGGTACCCTTTCCAGATAGGTCAAGTCCCTAGACACCAACGTCAGTACAGCAACCGGATTGATACTTAAGTTTGATTCTGGTGAAATGGCAGTCCTCTCAGAAAGTTCCACACCCCTTTTGAGAAGATTACTACGAAATTGACCGTTCTTACCCTTTAACCTTTGGCAGAATCCACCGATAGGCATGAGATCGCTATAGTTTCGCTGAAGGCTTGGAAGGATGCTGTCCGTATACATGGCAATCTAAGCTAGTATATAATCCCACCGCTCCTACAATGGTTAATAACGGGGCTCGTTCTCTAGGTTTGGGGATTGCTTACCACCAGTATGTGGATAGATTCCGTGCCCCAAGATTCTGTTCGAATTAACGGGTTCACGAAGGTAATCTCGGTTAGTTCAACGGTGAGATCATCTTCGTTGCTCGCTGAATCTTGTCAGACGGGAGGGCCAATACTTATGGGAGGTGTATGGATGTATTGCCATAGGAACATCTCTTATCGACCTTCCTGTGGATTCATTCCTAACAGTTAGCAATCGATAGCCAATATCCGTTTAAACATGATGAGTACTTTAAGTTGAACAAGGCCGTCTGTTACCTTCTTTGGATCGTTGTCTAGATAGTGATTTGTGATTTCTTCTTCTTCAAATGACAGTTCAAAAGGCCACCTTCGAATCCAATGAGGCTTCTTGGCCAAGGTGGACATATCGGAGGCTCTAAATTTATCGTGAACAGTCCGGACGTCCGACGTAAATCACCTATTCTCAACGTGCGCAACACATGGGCTTTTGAGATGCGAAGTTAGCAAAGAAAGACAGCAAGAACGACACTCTACCTCTTACCCCTTCAACACAAATAAGCAGAGCCCGCATCCACCGAAATGTTGTGTATAGATAGACCAAACCATATATAGATGAGAAAGCAACGCAATGTCAGCAAGGCGTTGAGATGGATTGGGACTCAGTCGGGCAAGCAAAGCGAGCGGTATTCCGGGTTCCTGTGAAGTGTGGTCTCCAAAGAGGGCAAACGACTTATATCGCTAGTCGGACTAAAAAGACAGATTAAGAGAAAAAGCAAGAGAAGAAGAACAAGGGGAGAAGAAAGGGAACCGTAGTATTGAGAGGGGACAGGGGGTGACTCAAGAGGTTATGAGATGTCACTCGTAACTGCAGCAACAGAGAAAGCGAGAACACAATCTTACTAAGCTGAAAAAAACAGCAACTGAAAAGCACACAGAGCTTATGAAAGTCGGGAGAGGAGAAAAAATGGAAAGAGATAACAGAAAATCCCGATTTAGTACCGTGTAAGTATGGTAAGTAACCAAACCTTTGCCTTCAATTCAATACCTCAAGAATTTCTATTAGTTTACGTCGTTTGCACCCATTCTCCGCTGCTTGATGATAAATTATCACGATCGGCAATTCAAATCTGCGAAATCATGCAAACTAGACGGATACATGAATCCTCTTGGATTTAGTTAGGCATTGCCGTACCCGGCCTCTATTTTGAGCTAATAAAGGCAAAGACTCATATTATAAATATAGTAAAGCAATATCCTTCCATTCGCCACCACATATACTATCTCTACTCCTGTGCACTTCCATAGTGACAAAAGAAAAACACAACTAGAGAACCTGCCCCACAAATCGCACAACCCCGGAACAAAATGAAATTACCCACTACACTCCTGAAGCATAAGGAAACCTCCACTGTCATGGTTAACATTCAAGCACCTTCTCCCCGAGTTAACCGTTCCCCGATTTAGTCCCTTACTCCTTTTGTGCAACAAGTGAACTTGAAAAATAGAGATTTTGCCGATTCAGGTTCAATCAAAATTTATTATAAACCAAAGGGCGCAATGCCAATTCAGGCTTCAACCTCCACGGGAGCACAGTACAATCCCGAGGCACGCCAGCTCAACCCTGCGTTGGTTCCCCTTCCGAATGGCGGCTGTGATGAGCTAGAATATGAGAGATTGCGCTCTTGAGGTGGATTCTTTTGTTCCAGGCATCTGCCATGGCGCTGTTTTCGCGCTTTTTGGTGAAGTGCAAAGGCATGCAGTTCCATATTTTTTTGGTGGGTTTTCTTTTCCTGTGCGCTGTGGACCAGCAACCGATGTTGCCGAATTGCTCAGTTCTAACATAAGTTGACAGTAGACTACATATTAAAAAAACATCTTGAGTTACCCCCCTGCCTCTCTCTTTCTTATCTCCCATCAAACCCTCCGACTAGATCGTCCATCCGGATATCGCAAAGCTTGACTTCGCCTGTTGCATTTCCAGACACCAACTCAAGCTGGTGATGCAGGACCCGGAGCGTGCGGGATGTCCTACATCTCCTGTGTGCACATTCCCGATAAAACCATAGAGGGATACTCGCACTCATGTACATCTCCCTTGGTGCCTCCCAGACTGTGATCGCCCTCACACCTCCCCCGACGAGCATTGCCCCCCCTTCCTTTCTGCCTTCAAGAAACCAACCCAGAGAGTCTCCTAGAAGGCAACGGATCGGTAAGAGCTCTCCAGCTAGATACCATCTCGACCTGGCGATCATTCTCATAATTCCGGCAAATGCAGACGGCCTCTCCCTTACTACTGGTTATTAATAAAACATCATCCTCATTAGGAAACTTACTCCCGGTAATCTTCATGCCCATTGACTTGCCATCAGAAGAAATGGTTAGCTTTTATCCCTTTGACTCTGTGTGCTAATGATCATCATATCTTTTCGCGTTCTATGCCACAAGCGCTTGTTGTAATCAACCCTGCCCGGCTCATTGGCCTCATTGAGTTTCTTTTGATTCTTGCGAACGTAGGTTGGTTTGAGGTGGAAAGTAATAGTCTATTTTCATTAAAGTTATATAGTACATCCTAGCCCTTAGGCTGAGCATTTGCACGTTCACGTGCTTGCACCTTTTTCACCTTCATTATCTCCCGCCTTGCCTTGATATTTGCAGGCACCTTTTTCGCCTTGTCCTCTCTTTCCTCACGCCTCACCTGTCCCTCCTTCTTCGGATGCTGTTTCTTGTTAGCTTTTGCCTGATGCTTTGCGAGCAGGTTAAAGTTGCTCGCATGGGTGAACAAATCCAGTGAGTTCCGAACCCCCTCCGTAATTGTGGACACTTGGTGTGCCACCATAGACCCAAAGAAAAAAAACCCATCCCCGACCCCCAATCCAATCCGCATTTTCATCTGCCAGAGAATCAGGTCCCCCCCACCAAACCCGCTGCCAAATGGCAGCACACAGTTAAACACCGTCTTCTCGTCCATCCAATCCTGGTGGCCCTTGCTATCATCTTCTTGCAACCCTTCATTAATGGCAACACCGTGCCATGCCCCTGCTAGGGGCTCCAATGGCGCACCGGTTGGTCCCTTTGCCTTCTTCATCTCTTTCACCACTGCTCCCGTCATTTTTACATATTGCTCTGGGCATAAAAATCGCAACTGGTCACTACAAAAATCAAAAAGCTCCTTGTTCATCTGTAGCCATTGACGTCCCTCCTCCCCATCCCTTCCTAAGTCCCGGCTCTCCTTAAACTGTCGGCTGTAGTCAGACCAGACAGTATAGATGCGGCATTGGTACTCGCCGCGGACTGGTGGGTTGTTGGTGCCACCTTTTACGTGCCCTGGGGTAGGCTTAAGTAAAGCCGTAGAGTCGGTGAGGGTTTGTAATAAGTGATGGGGGATCCGGAACCTGTAGGCCAGAAGTACGCCATTTTCATCTCGTATCTCGACAGGCCCTAAGCCGGACGGGTAAACTGCCAAGGCATTCTCCTTCTCACTCGCCTCATAGATGGAGGGCATCAAGCCCTTTTGTTGGTGTGTGCGCTCCTTGAGCGTGGTATAGAGTATCGGAGATTTGATCCTCAGAAAGCCTCGACGGTTCTCCTCCCACTTCTCGAGCCGGTCCTTCACCTGCGCTTCGAGGTTTGATTTCTTTGGCATCCCGCCGGGAAGATTTTGGCGGGTAAATGCCCCTGTGTTGATCAAATGCCCAACCCGTTTCGTACCGACTTGTTCTCTTGAGTCCTGATTCATCTCCTCGGATTGGTGCCTCTCATCCGTTGCCTGCGTCTCGTGGTGGTTCTGGGTGTTGTTATAGCTTCCGCTGGCATTCCCGGGATTGACGTTGTCGGAAGATTTTGGTTCTTGAGATTTGAAGATATTCATGTCGCTCGCTAAGTGGACAAAAGAGGGGAGAAAATGGGGGGTGAATTCACAGGAGAAAAGCGCGTTGATGTGATAATGGTATGTGACGATAGCGATGTGGATATTTGATATATCATACGATACTGGAGGATAATTGTTGGTAGCTTAGACTAGATACACATAGAGAGCGCACAAACACACAAAATAGGAAAAGCCCACAAACGGTAGTCACGACCCTAAACTGGTCGTACGCCAGACTAGCTATTATACCTTAACAACTATTCGGTGGGATTCTAGCTATCAAAGATGGGATTTTTATAATTTTCCGGTAAACCGATCGTGGATCTAGATGCTCATATAGAGAAAGAAGAATGTATAAATAGAGAAGGACTATTTCGCTGGCTTACATTTTGAACAAATGTCCACAAGAGGGACTCTTAAATACAAAAAACGAGGACTACTCTTCCAGGAGTATTCCAAACAAAATCATGCAATTTCCTTCTTTTGTCACCCCATCATCTTTCTCCTCTTTTCTTCACCGCTTTTCTTCACTGCAATTTTTCACTGCAATATCAGACCATCTACCCCGCTTCTCGAATTATTCACCGAGTACCAGAATCAACGGTGAATCCTCCGGTTTCCTTCTAGTATATTCTAACAAACGGAGATGAGTATGCCGAGTATAGGTTATGGTGCGGTATGGGAGTTGGAGTGAGCGCCGGGGATTAACGACAGGGATTTGGGGGCAGGTACTATCTAGTCTTTACACTAAAGAACGCTCGGCAGAGCTCGAAACTAATGGATAAATTTTAGAAACAATCCAAAAGAGAGGTAGGAGGGGGGATCGATGCGAGGGGCTCACCGTAGTCTACTATTTTACTGCCCGCTATTCCAGTACTCTGGCCTTCCTGTTCAACTACCGTCGTAAAACGCAAGAGAAAAATCATCGGTCGAGACATCCGCGTGATAAGGAATAGAATAAGAATCTATAACGCCCGAGATGGAAGAGAAGGGCAAGAAGCGCACAAAAGACGAGTCGGAAGTCTTCCTACGCGTCTAGAACCTGAAGCGTGAGCTACCGCGCACGGCGGCGAGGTTTTGGGGATTGAGGCTGCAAGGTAATTGACACGCACTCACACGCCCCCTCCTTCAAACTCTAAACACTGTAACAAGTGGTGATGATAACAGGACAAGAACTCAATCATAGACGAAGTATCGTACCTTACACACCATGCGTCAGCATGGCACGGATATCACCTGACATGCATTCGAGACCTTATTCTACATGAAGAGCGACGCTGCCGAAGGCATGTCCGAGTGTGTTGTCCTCAGCCAGTTCCAGGAGCATAGGCACCGGCATTTTTTCGTGGTCGTTCGGAAGCTTATAATCGATCAGCGCGACCTGGTGGCCAAAAGGATGGTATTTGAGGAGGCTTACGTGACGATGAAGGGCCATCCGAGTAAGATGCTGGGTCGTGGACGGTGACTTTTGGGGGTTCACTCTTTTGGGGTTCGGGGGGTTTTGAAGTTGTTGGGTGGGTCATTCTTTATTCAGAGAAAATTAATTCCCTCGAAATGGATTATTATGTGCTATCATTGTGGCAGAGGCTCCGTGCGGTATGGTGATAGTACGCTATGTACCATATCAAAGGGAAATACCTAGTCTATTGAATCTTCTTGTATCCTTAGTGTAGCACATCCGATGATCCCGGCGAAGTGAACGAATATATGGACGCAGCTTAGAGCAGTGTGCAAAAAACTATTGGCTAATCCAAATACCAAATTGTACCGTGCGTTGTTTTAGTTTTATGAATTTGGGTTACACCCGAAAAAAATAACATCAACACGCCTCGCAAGCCGTTCTTTGGAGGAGCAAAAAAAATCATTGTTTTTTATTCAGTATATCTTGTGGTAGTGGCCTATCCCTCATCCTAACTCCAAGGGCTCAAGTCTGAGCGCGCCGAGATGAGATGGCAAGCATCATTGCCCAGGCCCACCCAATAAGGCAAATCTTCTTACAATGCTTGGTCCAATCTCATCGTACTCAGCCTTAGTATAGCAGTAGCTTCTGAATTCCAAAGCTCGACCCAACAAACTTCCTCCGAACCATGCCCCATGTTTTTGCCTCTTGTGAGTGATAACCCGAACCTCCAGCCCACCCGATTTAACGCACACCTGATTTCTCTTCCGACTTGCGAAGACGAGGGTCGACAAGATGGCGGATATCATGCTGAAGACGTCGACCGAAATCCTGATAGAGTATAGAACCGCCAGAGAGAACAATATTCTATTAAGCAAAATTCATTAGTCCTGGGCCCAACATAGGTATGGATTTCGGTACCTTGTAGAGACCTCTCCGAACGTCAATAGGAGAGCCTTGGATAACAGCATCCACCACAGTGGATAAGGGCGTCGAGAAATCACTAGAGTAAATTCCTGGGTTGAATAATATCTCGGGTGCCAAGAACCTCTCATACACCACATCTATGGTAACTTTCCGACCTCCAGGTTGCTGCTCAACATGGTATTTCTGAAACCTCTCGGTCAAATTTTGTGAATTCCTCGACGTTATCTGGACAAAGGTAATGGAATTTCTTCTTAATCTGCTGAGCGGTCTCCCAATTGCGGTCGTGCTCGCCCCGGTCAAGGAGAAACGACTGAACAAAATCTGTGATGTTGCTCCCAGCAATAGGAATGGACTTGATCGATGATCCGATGACATAGCCCTCAACAACCGGAATAACCTGTGTAGCGCTGTGTCCTGAGTCAACAACAGTACCAGTCAAACTCCAGTCCTGTACCTTCCTACTAGTCAAACTCGTAGCCAATTCCAGTACCGCCTGCAAAGCAATATATAATCCGGCACAATTGAAGGTCTCGAACATGATCTCGGCTGTGTTTTCAAGAGATTCTGGAGGATTTAGAGGCTTTCATGGCCCAGGTCAGTTCACAGCCCATACAGAACATTCCCGGGTGGTGATTACAGGTTTGGTGAGAAGGAAGTAGTGATCTTCCGGCTCTACTCGAAGGCATTGAAAATCGAGTGGTGCAAAAAGCGCTCCATATTGTCCTATAAGAATGGTTAGAATTCCTAATTACCCCTTGCTTCGAGGCAATACGATAGATATCATACCCAATTGTCAACTTGACCATGTTTTATCGGACTATAGTCGCTACAGCCTATCACCAGTCATTAGCTATTTCCTCCATTGAAACCTAGCGTCTGGACCCTAGAGCAACACTGCCCCACAACTCCTGCAGGAAGAACAGCCACCCGTACCTGGTGGAAGTGGTCGCGTCGATGCTTCAGCTCCGATAAAGTAATCCAGGTCTTCAGCACCCCTTTTAGAGCTCAAATGGCTAGACAGACCAGCACGTCCGCTCAGGTAAGAGGGTTTCTGAGGCAATGCTGGACGCCCCGGGCCCGAGCCACCAACTCCACCGGTGGATCCCTTGATCGCTAGGCCGTAGGAAGCACAAATGATGGTGAATCGTTCCCGGCAAAGCCTATAAAACAGGTTTCAGTATACCGAGACAGCAAACCCGAGGGTGGGGATCGGGGTGCTCACCTAATTTGGAATAGCCAGTCCCGCTATGATAGTCTAGTCAACAAAAGGATACAACCAAGAAAATATATAACGCTCACATGTCCATGACAACGGCTGGGGTTTGAGAACGCATTCTGGGTATCTTGAGAGGATGTAAGTATAGACTGTTGTAAGAAAGAAAGAAAGAAAGAAAGAAAAGACAGGGTATGAGAGCTGGAGTGTAGAGGTCTAAAGTGTGGTGGTCTCTGGGTTGGCGTTATGGTAGCTTTGGACTTTGCTGGGTGACTGCGACGGACAGTCTTGGCGTTGTACTGTACTAGTTGCTCAAACAGAATGGGCACCGTAACTTCCTAGGAAGGGGAAACTTTAGCAGAAGCCTTCCGGGTTTTTTTTCCTAAGATACGATATGAGTATGATATAAAGCGGTCGCACCCATAACGAGATTGCACCGACAACGAGATTTGTATGAGTAAGCAAACCTACCCCCTATGTCTTGGTAGAGGATTACTTGAGGTTCTCGCTGTGGGTGCATTCTCGTTGTGGGTGCGACGGCTTTAAACTCGTGGCGGGGGCTATGTCGGTTCGGGGGTAATGTCGGGAAGAGGTGTACTCAGTGCGTGTAGATACTAGAATTAATATCTGCACACACTCAGACTGAGCACACCTCTTCCCGACATTACCCCCGAACCGATACAGCGCGTTTTCACAATTTTTGTATTATTTGCATTTTTCCTTCTTTTCGTACTGCTTATAGTTGGAGTTCTTCTTTGCTATTGATTGCCATTTTTTTTTCTTCTTTTCTTCTTTTCTTTAAATTCACCCTGAGTCTCTTCAGTCTTGGTAGTAACACTAAGTTCATCTGTGCTAATCATTGTGCTCGTGGTGTTGCATTCGGTCTGTACTGAGGCATTCTCCCCCAGTGTATCTGTGTTCCCGACATTACCCCCGAACCGACCGACATAGCCCCCGCCACGAGTCTAATATTCCCCTTTCAAAGCTGAACAAGGCCCAGAATGTGATGGCGCCCCGTATTGTGTGTTGACAAAATTAACCGAACACTCGGGCGGCTGAGGCAACCCATTTCAATAGCTCCCCACAACAAACCCTCCCCAAAAATCATTGCCACACAACCGATACATCTTAACTTAATTTGTTGTGCTTTTTGCTATTATTAAGGCTGATTAATTTTTAATCATGTTTCTTGGTTGATGGGGAAAAAATTATGGGTGTTGGTCCATTGTTATTCGGCTGATTTTGTCACCTCACAATAATTTTATAATTCACGCCCGAAACAAGTTCACAAACCACGTACTAGTACAGCAGAGTTGCCCCTTCAGGCGGTTTCCAAAGTCCCCGCTAGAATATGTACCTTCCGCCATTTACTATAAAGGCTAATCTAAAATTACGATGGATCAGAATCAACCCAACCGTATGATAACCCCCCGCCATGCATATCCACCGTAGGTATGATAATTTACAAGACACGCCTACCAGTCAACCGGGCACTAACCAGCACTCCTGATCAGCGTCCTATAAGGCGAATCCTACCCCCATCATAAACTGACATATTAGGCCCTGTTTTGGTTGCGATGGCTTTCCATTGTCCCATATAAACGACCGTTTCAAAAAGGAGAGAAGACTGTTTTCACCGGAGAAACGGTCCACTTGAAGGAACGGAGCCATTGTAACCAAACAGGGCCTTGGCGTGAACCTGCACTCAATAGCAAGCCTGGATTTCCGATCCCCCCTTACCGCAAAAAACTATAAAAAACTATAAAAAACTATAAAAAAAAACACTGATGCCCAGGGTATACTTTCCACGTACTCGAGTATTCCAGCCCTTCCACGCTCACAAACCCCGGAGGAACCTGTCAATACTGGTCTGATTTTATGTTCTGGAAAGGGCTTACGCTATCCACACTGTATGTACAGTAGTTCTATTGTACCCCTCCCCTTTCCCCCTTTCCCCGCTTTATAATGACTCTTTTCATTCACTCAGAAACCTACTTCTCTTTCTCGCTCTTCCTCTCTTTCGTTTTAGTCCGGCAGTCCTCGATTCTTGGATATATTTTTCCTAGAAAGCACTCGTGTTCTAGAGTTCAATTTGGGGTGCTAATACTCATTTCTAATGGCCATCTGACCCGAGGTCAAAATTCTGACTCACTCAGTGGTGAATTTATTTCCTTATTGTGGTAGCTTCATTTCTTCGGTACCTGTTGTGTGTTCTCTACTACAAGATTAACAGGAAGAGTACTAGCATTGGAGAAAAGAATCTCTTTATAAACTAAACCTGCAATCCTTGCATTAACCCCAGTGAAACTATTCATAACAGTGCATTACTATACACTCTCTTCCTCCCTTACTTCCTCTGCCCAAAAAATCACTAGCAAATCCCTAATAGCCTCACAAAGCAACACAGACAGGACCCTCGCCACAATTCCCTCCTACAATGTATGCAATATAGGTGAGCAACACTCTGCTCCCTCTCCACAACCTATCACCATCTACACGCTTCTGGCAATCCCCGTTTCCACATCAACTTACATGCCTCATCCCAATTATTCTCGTACTCATCCTCCCCCTCCCCCCCGGTGCCTGAGCAGAAACTCTTGCCAAGCCTCGATTCCTCTTTCGCCACGGCCTCACCTTTCTATATCGCTGGGTTGGACCAAGCTACCGTTAGTTTTTGGTATTTGCTTCTCTGTCTTATAATTTTCTGATAAACCGATCACGGATCTGGATGCTCGTATGGAGAAAGAATAATGTATATAAAAGAAGGAATATTTCTCTGGCTTACTTTCTCAACAACTGTGCGCGAGAGGAACTCTTAAATACAAAAACAAGGGCTACTCTTCCAGGAGTATTCCGAACAAGATCATGCCATTTCCTTCTTCCATCACGCCATCTTCTTTCCCCTCTTCTCTTCACCGCCTTTCTTACTGCAATTCTTCACTGCAATATCAGACCATCTACCCCGCTTCTCGGACTACCGGTATTCACCGAGTACCAGACTAAACGGTGAATCCTCCGGTTTCCTTCTAATATATTCTAACAAAACGGAGATGAGTATGCTGAGTATAGGTTATGGTGCTGTATGGAAGTCGGAGTGAGCGCTGGTGATTAACAATACTCTGATGGTTTCCTGGACAAGAACAAGTGTTTATTCTAGTATCGCGTTACCGGAGCAGAGTATGATTGACTCGCAAGTGTGCGTGTACAAGCTATGGGCAGAAAGTCCAGGGCGACTAGAGTGTGTAGAGTTCTGAGATGGTGGAGAAGATGATTTCTAAGGAAAAAATGGCCTTCTGCGGTGAAGGGTCGGGATGTGGGTTCTCTCTTTGGTGAGGATCCGCGGGGTCGGGTTGCTGCATCTGGTGGTCGGGCTGCGGTGGTTGAGGGAGTGTGGTTCTTTGCAGGTTTGATGGCTACTGCTAGCAGAGAGTAAGCTTAGATTTGGCCACAGCTGGGAGGAAGTGGAATTTGAGCGTGGGCTGGAGAGCACGCTACCAGTGGGGGAATCGTGGTGCCCATCCAGATCAGCCCCCCCAAGGGTGCTTCCTATAAAGAACCCGTTTATCGTAATAGAGTCATTTGGCAACTATTTTTTTACCCGGAAAATCCAAATTCTGAGTTGAAATTTCTAGTTTCTTGGAGTGCACGGACATAATTTGTATGGGGTGGCAATTCAAAACTTGTGAATTTTCGAATAAAAAAATAGTTGCCAAATGACTAATAAATAGACCTGTCACCTCCACATTCTGGAGTGGGAATAGTTTTAATGCCAGGGGAAACTAGGTTAGAAACCAAATATAAAGCAATGAGGTGGAAATGAATCCTGAATCTTACCCCCCTCGTTGTCATGACTTCACCATCCTGCATCCGACATAGTGTAGAGGCGGCCTTAACCTTGATCTCACTATTTGGGGAAAAGGTTTCTCCCAAAAGAACCACACACTCTCTACCCACTGTTCCTTTGAACCACAGGTTGCGGGCACCCAACAGGTGAACACCCGATCCCGAACACAACGACCCGCAAACAACTGAGGGTTAAACTTTGAGATACACTGCTGCTGGCTGAGAGCAGGCTCGGATCTGGCTGCAGCAAGGCAGAAGCGGAGCTCGTGCGTAGGCTGGAGAGCGTGATGCGAGTCGCCGAACCGTGGCTGTTGTCATCTGGCATATCAATTGGTGGAGGCAGGAGGTTGACAGCGTCCCCTTTATCGGCACCCGCGATTCCTGCACAAAGGGTTTGTCTAGAACTTGAGCTTCGGGTGGTAATTCTAGTCTATCCTCTTCAGCTTCTTCAACGATAGAAGACTGGCATGGCGGGAGAGTTGGATTTTGTGTTCGGAATGCTAAGGTTAGGAGGTCTGGGTCTGACGATTAGTTGATCATGCAGTAGATTTTGAGCGTCTACGGGTGGTGAGCTGAGGGAGCTTTTGAATTTCTATTAAGGGTCTAGATGTTCCACTTCGTGGCAAGTTGCCCCTGCACCCCGAGGGTGACGATAAGTGCTTGTTGCGGATAATCGTTTAATACTAACACCACCTCTAAATAGCCCGCCAAAGAGGGCTTTTGCGCCTTCGGTAGCCCTCGAGAGTGCTTTCACTACCGTATCTAACATCTCCCCACCGTCCGTTGCGAGTCCTTAAGGGGTTGGCCACCCCTTCCCGAGCTGTGTGGACCCTCCATGACCATTATTGTTGGAAATCACCGGTGATCACTGCGCTTCCCAGTATTTTCCATGTTCGTACCTTTCCTATATTTCTTAGTTGTTAGATACTAGTTCATTTGTCAGTTATTATCAATCTCGGAGGAGGAGCGAGGATACCTGGTTTGTATACTAGTAGTAGGATTCGCAGTCATGGCCGGATATGCACGGAGACGAAAGCGAGGAATGATTCGGAACCAAATGCGAGTTGGCAAGAGATATCTTCCGCGGAAGGCCTCCCGGGAAAGAAGATATATGGTGGGTTCTTTGTATTTAAACCCTCAAGTCTGCCATAGTTAGAAAGATAAGCAAGGCGCACCTCCGATCAATATACACACGTTTCCTCCTTCGCTTCACATTCGTTCTCTTTCGCTTCTTTGTCCTTCTTCATCTGTCCACCGAGTTCTTCTCGTTTCCACGCCTCATAACAATAATTATTCCCTTACCCAGAGGTTGCGTTATGCTTCTCCAAAAACCTCTTTCTCGCTTCATACTGGGCCAGATCATGGATCTTTAGCGCAGAGTTCAAGTGTTTTCCCAAGCCTACCATTAGTGATTCCTTTGTCTGTCCACTCCGGGTCGTTATATCTGAGAATCCAATGACACTGCAGATTTTTGATATCTGCGAAGCAAGTTCATCCAATATGTCAAAGTTGGGGTATATTCTTGTCACAATCTAGCCGGGGATGGAGCCAGAGGCTGGCTCGATCTGCAGAAAGTATTCTGAGCTGGTAGGTTCGAGCGAAGCGGTTTGTCGGAAGCATATGTGACAGGTGTGAGGTCGCAGAGTTCGGAATGAGCTCTGAAAAAGACCTCCTGAGGCTCTGTGCCGGCACAATCAGTTAATACGTAGACGTAAATACCCCAGGTTTATGGTGGGGGCAGAGGTGGTTTTTCCTCCTCCCTATGGGCTCCTCCCAAATCTTGGGAGGTATCGAAGGAATGAAACCCCCTTATCATCCAACGACGCCTGAACAGGGCTTTCCATTATGCCATCTTTTATGATAATACCTCATTGGTTAGTCTTGTAGGACAAACTCCAATCTCTATAGAGCCCTGCACCACTTCCCCTTCATTTTCCGCAATCGTCTTTGATAATTCCTGAGCCTCCTTCACGTTCTCCAGTTCCTCTTCCATTCTAGTCAGCCTCTCGTTTCACGGGCTGTTTGGCCGCAGCTGCGCCCTCCTGTGAACCCTCTACCGCACAGATATCTATCTTTTGTAATATGCCCAGCTGTATCTCCACTTCTGGAGACTTAGTTTTCTAACCATTAGTAAAGTCAGCACTTCAGCACTTTTCTACATCTTCTCTCATACTCCACTAGCTAATATGTCGGTTAAGTCCGTTCCGGGGTGCACGAAGAGGGATAGCAGGGGGAGGTGGTCCGGCAGGGGGCGATTGGAAATAGGTTGGTTGAGAGTGGGGGTAATAATCGGACTGAAGGATTTCGGAGGAGTGAAGTGAAGCGGTTCCTGTAGACAGTGTTCCCAACTGGCCAGGTAGGCCTGCCTACTCTTAGCGAGCCAGGACGCAGTGCCCATGGCAAAAATTCACAATTAATGTTCTCCGATTACTGAGTAGCATTGAAAATACAAGAACAATTTCGCTTCATTAGCAAAAATACTAGGGATACAGTAGTTCATTAATTACAGTAATCAAATTAATTGTGGAAAACATCGAAGACACAGAAGTTGAAAGAGGGGGGGGAATCATGATACCCTTAAAGCGATCTGTTCCCAACGCTAATCACCGGGCCTATAGGTTTTCCTATCAGGCTTGATAGGCTTTCGCAGGCTCATCACAGCCCATCACTCACGCTGAATAGAATCTGGCAGCAGAGGCCAATGTCTCCCACGACTCCTTCATCCTCATCTCCTTCCCCGCACAGGCTGAAAAAGTGAGAGACATCTGGCACAGACTGAAGGATAGTGATTACATCTATGCTGGCGAGCATACGAGGTGACACTCTATCTCGGACGAGACCTGACTATGGAACGGCTGAGCTTCACTCTTGGATCTAGAATCGGGCCGGAAGCAGCCGATCTCTATCGAGAAGCTGGGAGTCGTGGAATGGACGGAAGAAAGAAGTTACGGCTTCGGCCTCTCAGCACTCGCCCCACAGCTCCAAAAGTTCTACCTGGCGAACCCAGACCAGATGGTACCCCGTGCACGCTACAAAGAACTTATCGTAGCGGTGGAAAGCTGCCTGGAAGATCTATCCATCAGGGTCCCGAACCCCCGCCTCCATTGAGACACCTCAATGGCCACAGATCCCCTCATAGAAGACCTACGTCTCTCTTCACAGGCTGACAAATTGCCTCACGAACACCACATACCCAAGTGGACCCCATCTCCCCCCTCCTTCTGGCCAGCAGACACACAGTGCCACACATGTGACAGGCAAGGACACCCTCCGTTTCCACACAATTTGCTGGCCCGCCTTCCTGCTCGCCCTCAACCTCCCCCTGGTCGCCACATCCTAACAAATGCGCACTGGACCACTAACCGCAGCAAAATGAGCAAGAGCGACGGCAACGCCGCCAACCCCTTCTCCGCACTATCCTGATTCGGCGTGGATGTCATGTGCTTCTACTTCCTTCACCAAGGGGGTATCACCGAAAACAGCGACTAAGCCGAGCTTACCGTACTCACTAGCTACAAGAAGGGCTGTGTAGACGGCCTGGGAAACCTAGCTGGCAGCGTTCCGCGGGAAGAATGTCAAGCTAGGAGAGCCGTCAAGCGCAGCGTCGAATTCAACCTGTCAGAACTCCTCCCGGAAGACCGGAAGTACAATAGCCTTATACAAAAGACCACTCCCCAACAGCGGAGAAAATATAATATCTACACCCAAACCTGGCATTAAAGGATATTATGAACGCAGCTCACAAAGTTATTCCCAACTTCCCATTCCCCCCCCAGCAGTAACTAATTTACTCTAGACAAACAAATACCTCTAACCCTCAGCACCCTGGGCTTTCCGGGATCCCGCCCAGGGGGACTTACCAGTCTACCCATTCGCCGAAGCGGTGCGCATCGGTGGAATCATGCTGCAGCTGTTCATGCTTGGTAAGGTGAAGGAGTTACTGAATGGGTTGGGCATGTGAGAGGACAGGTGTGGCTTCGAGCAAGGGGTTGGGGGAGGGGATAGGGAGTATGGGGGTGTGGCTATAAAGAAGGGAGGGGGCGGGGAGGAGGAGGATGGGGGGAGGGGAGAAGAAGAGGGGGGTCTTGTTTCTACTGTCTAATGATGGGTTTGATTGGTAGATAGTTAGGCAATACAGTGTGTGTGAGGCTCTGGTTCGAGTGATCGGTTGTGATGGCTAGCTGGCTTGCTGGTATGGTAGATTTATGGTAGGCGGCGTAAATTTGGCGTGCGCACAAAATGATATGCGAAATTTTTATCATATCATAGCTGCGGCACCTGTACCCACCACCTCATCACTACTTCTCACAAAGACAACCCTCCAAGACTGAAAAAGAAAAAAAGACTTTATATTGCCAACTCCCCCACCCACAAATATCCTCTCTTTATCCAAAATTCCACTCAATCTAGAATACAGACGGCCACTTGTGATACCCCGTGACAGCTTGCGCCACCCCCCTATGCCTGCTCATATCCCTAGCCCCCGCTTTCTCCTCCCCCTCCCCCTCCTCCCCTCCTCCCTTTAATTTCTTATCTTTTTACTGGCTATAAAAATTAGCCACCCCTCGAGCCGCCGACCGTCATCCCCCCAGCGAGACCACCCAACGGCAGAGATACCCAGAGGCAAGTTCCCGAAACATCAGTCATTCCCCCCAGTCTCTGATTCGAATACCCGCACTTGTATGCGTATACACTTGCGGGGCAGGCAAACTTTGAAAATTATTCTACTATAACAACGCCTTCCCTCTAGTCTTCCCTTCCCTTCCCTTTCTTTTCTCTCACCTAGCTATCTTACAACTCCTTAACCGCTTCAGTACAAATTAGTGGCATGCACTTGAACCACTTCGCTTCACCCCCCCGAAATCCTTTAGTCCGGTCATTTGGTCAATTTTCAACCAGTGTTCCCAAGCGTCCCGGGCGTCCCGGGCGTGTGTCTCAGGCTGTAGGGCATGAGCGTCCGTCCTTTGGGAAAGACTACAGTCTAAGAGGGTGACTGTGGGGCCCTACTGTCCTCAGCGGATCGGTAACTCCCGAACTCTACCAGCAGTCTTCACCCATCTTCTGCAGTCCCTACCCGTCTTCTGCAGTTCTCACTAGTTACCTGTAGGGCCCGCCGGTCATCGGGAGTTACCCGGAAAATTGATCCACCTGAGACACCCACGGTCCCCGCCCGTCCGTCGCGGGCAGTCGTCCGGACGGACGCTAAGATACCGGTCCGTCCTGGCCGCCCTTTCAGGTACTGCGGCCCTTCCTGTTCGGGGAAGTCAATCCCAATTTACGCGATAACTATGGTAGAACACCTTTATTTTAAGCGGCTTCGCGTGGGCACGAGGGTATAGTGAAGCTACTTCTTGAATGCAAGGAAGTCAGTCCCGATTTATCTAATAAGGATGACCAAACACTACTGATGATGGCGGACCAGAAGAAGGACGGACTGGACACTTGGGAACACGGTTTTCAACCGGTTGCTCAGGAGGTGATGGGGTAACAGCGAGCTTTCGCAACTCGATTGACCTATTTACTCGTGCGGGCAGTTATTAGTTGTTGGCCAAACATCAGAAAGCGGCTGCTAATAAAGTCAAACATCCGGTAAATGAAAAGAAGATGCTTGATATGGGTCTATTTTCATCATCCTCGAACTGTCCCACCTCTAGAACAAAAGGCGATAACCTTCCGCAATTAAAGGTTTGTAGTAGTACTCGAGTTACAATTTAAGATGAGATAGGCGCTTATTCTAAATACAACAGACCAGCACCGAAAGCACGGTGCACCACTGCCGGTATTCCCCCCATGTCGACCTCTGAACCGCCATTCCAGCTCCCTCTTTGTCCTTATCGCAGTTGTCGCAGGGTTGCTATGTTGTCACGGTGGGAGCTATTTGTCAAAGTCTTCTTTTTTGCTTTTCATTTTTTAAAAGATTTTTGTCCAAGTCTTTCGCCTTAATTTTTATTTTTCTCCTCCCCTGATTCTTGTCCCTCGTGTTTTTTTTCTCCTATTGATATTTTTTCACTCAATAGAGGGGTTTTGTATTATTGTTTGAAAGCCCGTAAAAGAGTTATTTTTCCTGTATTGCCAGATCACGAGTTGTGGTATTATTACCACCACTATGTTGTATCATTGGAGTTATGCAAATGACGATACACCACCGACTCGAGAACTATTGAGACAACAAATCTTAACCGTAGTACTTGGATCTCCTTCACTTAGGTTATGCCCTGTAGTCGTTAGTTTAGGGCAGTGTTCCTAAGTGGCCAGTCCGGACCATGGGCCCGCAGTCCGGTCAGTCCGGCCGTGGTTTTGAAAAGCCTGGGTCAGTCCGGCTTAATTTATTGACGGCCGCCAAAGCCTGCAGGTGCCGAGGAAACCGCCAGGTTGAGACGATAGGCAACCCAGGCCAAAGCCCGCAGATACCCAGACAAAGCCGCCAGATGCCCAGGTAAAGCCTGCAGATACCCAGGCAAAGCCCGTAGATGCCCAATAGAAGAAAGGGGGACCCCAAAGTTTAGGGTCGCCCTTTCTTCTATTGTCATGGCGGCGGCGGGGGGGTGTTTTTCTTGCCAGCCGGGAAGGCCGGTAAGGTCTTCTAGGGGCTTATGGAGGCAATGGGCGGCGCGAGGTACTTTTCGTTATTGGTCATAGGGGCTTGGAAATGTGTGGGTGTGAAGTGGTGTATCCGAGGAGTGGGTGGCGCACTATATCCGTAGCGATCTTCATATCTTGAAAAGGGTTGGTGGGGGGTCTTGGACTTGTGGGGAGAATATCTCGTTGCAGAGATCTAGTTCATGGATTAGGCTCAGGGCGACATGGGCATTGCGCTCCTCTCGCATTCTTTCCATCTCACTGCCGACGGGCTCGCGGGAGATTTCGTTTTGAAGGGCGGACTGAACAGGTGGGGGGAGATACTTTGTTTGAGTGATAACCCGTGTCTGCAGGGAGGAGGGATTGCGTGCCTTCAATCCCGGGAGTTTCATGGCGTCCTTGGCTTCGGGGACTATGATGGAGTCGAGGCGTGGAGCAAAGCAGATTAAGCGGAGTACGTGAGGAGGGTTGTCGACGAAGGTTCCTTTAGGGGGTAGTGAGGTGCGGAATATATGGGCGGCTGTGTCCTGTAGGCCGAATCCGGTGGGGTCTTCGATTTGTTCAGTGTGTAGATTGTAAAAGAGGGCGTTGATGATGCAGTCACGGCGGAGGGCATCCTTTTTTGGGGTTCCGAATTCTTAAGGCCGCCGTCAATATCCCCCATGTAATAGCTGAAGATAAAGTGGAACAAAGCATTTGGTGAATCCGACTATCTCCAGAATAGTTCCCTCTTCTCAGATTGACAAACTCGACATCCAGCCTTAGAGTCTTTGTAGTAGTAGTAGTCTTTAAATGCTTAAACTTCTCAGGATTGCTCTCCATCTTGTTCATATTGCACAGCCGCATTTCCTCATGTTTGCTGTGATGTACTCTGAGAGCCGAGTTGCGAAATTACACCCGCTCATATTGTTTATTCCCACGCCGACGTCCACCTTTCGGGTACCGAGGGGCTTGTTGCAGAGCCAGCAGCCGGTTAAGCGTAAAGCTAAGCGGGCATCCTCCAGTTTATTTTTTGTCGATTTCTTGCGCAGCGCCGAGAAGGAGCTTGGGTAAGGCGGCTTCCTCTGGAGAGAGGGCTAGGGTACGCGGAGTTGTGGGAGTTGTCGTTGTCCTGTATTTATTTGAAGTGCGGGTTGAGGGAGGTGTGGGAAATCACCGGTGATCTCTCCCGGCTGATGTATTTTTTCTTTGTACCCTTTCCTATATTGTCACTCTTTTGTTATTAGTTTCCTTTGTCACCCATTATCAAGCGAAGAAGGAGGATTACTATACCTGGTTGTATAGTGGAACGAAGGGAGCGCACATATCGCCGAAGATGATCGGAAAGCAAAGCGAAGTGGATAGTTGAACACCGAAAAGAAAAGACCGGAGTTCCGCCGATACGGTACCTTCACCGGATGGACTTCTGGCCGTCAAAGGAAGGTGTTGGAACCTTCTCCGTGTCCTGGGGACAGGAGTTGAGTGCTCAGGAAAGATCTTGTATTTTCTATATAAACCCAGTACCTTTCCGTAGATAAAGAAGTAAGATAGTTAAGCCTCCAATCAATATACATACACTTCCTCCTTGACTTCTTCGTCCTTCTTCATCTCGCCAGCCGATTCTTCCTCTATCCAGAACTCATAACAACAGGAGGGAGGATGTGGTAAAAGTGGTAGTGTTTGGGATGAGTCTCCTGTGTTTCTGAACGGGTTTGCTTTGCCTGGGATGGCGAGCGAGGTGCTCCGGCCATTAATACTCATGGGGGGAATTCTCGGAGAAAGTAAAAATTGAGCCCTTAGGAGGTGGAAGCCTGAGTTTAGCTTGACTCATTATTCGGTGCTTTTTGTCTAGGAGATTTTATATGGGTTGCTATGGGGGGTTCATTGCCTTCTGATTATAGGGAGTGACAAAAGTGGGGGCTCTGCGGTTTGTGGCTGGTAACGTTTAACTAAGACCCACTACCCGCACAGGCATGACACTGGAGCGCAGCACCGCAGATATCTTCCCTCTGTCCCTGTCTGACTATTGTTGAAAATCACGGGCGATCACTCCCCGCTAAAAGGTTTCCTTTGTGCCTTCCTAATCTTGTTGATTATTGGTTACTAGTTTCCTTTGTCACCAATTACGAATCAGAGCGGAGGACTTGGGGTACCTGGTTTGTATACTATATATGAGGATTTGCATACCGTAAGAACTCAAACGATGGGCCCACGTGTTATGTCGTTGGAGTTGCCTCCTCCGGCAGGGTCTGGCGTTTTTTTGTTTTTTTTACTTCTCTTGGAGGGGCTCAGTCGCTCACCTTTTGCTGTGTTTTTCACCTGTTTTCCAGAGTAGGTAACTTTCGACGGCAGCACATGGGCCGGTTATTTGTGTTTTTGCGGTATATTGCCGACAATGACCTGTGGGAAGAGCGGAAGAGAGATGGGAATACCCGAGGAATGGGAACCGGAATTCTCCTGTTGTTTTAGTATTTCCGGATGGATTCCCCAGATCACGCAAGTTCTAGTTATTTCCCTTACTTTCACAGAGGGAGGAACTAAGACGCGAAGATTGTTGTATTTTCTATATAAACCCTATGCTTGGCCATAGATAGGAAGGATAAGCAAGAAGATTCGATTCTCCGAATTCAAAGACGTTTGCCCTCCTTGCCTTCATTTTCCTTCCCTCTTCTGCTGTTTTTATTTTCCTCAATCGACTACGCATAACATCTGTGAGACCAAGGTCGTCTTATTTAATACGCGACGAATACGAAGCGGATTCATGCGGGAGGTGGGTTTCCTCAATTCTCGTGGCGGGCGAGGACTCTAAGGACGGAATAACGCAGGGAGTATATGCCGCGTAATTTGGGCTAACTCGAGATACCGCTGCGAGAGGCTTTTAGATCTGCCGAGAATTCATTCTGATGGGCCAGACACCTTTCCACTGTTGTCGAATTCTAGGGGAAACATCCAGAGGGGCTAAAAAATATTCTCGGGGAATAGAATCGTTATCTCCATTAGCACCTCAGCTACGACATCGAGATGTTAGAAAATCTCAGGTGGAGGGAGTAGGCGATTGGCTTGTGAGAACAGAGGAGTTTATAAATCAGAGAACTGGTGAGGGCGGGGTGGTTAAGCTTGTCCTATTTTGCTATGGGGATCCCGGGGTGGGGAAAACGCATATCAGGTATGTGCCAACACTCTTTTGGGAAAATTGGAGAGACTAAACAGTAGTATCTTTACGCAGCTCTTTAGTTATTGAAACACTCGGCAATCAGAATGTTGGGAAGCAGGTCGCCCTTTGCCTGCCTATACTGAGACTTCAATGCACAAGGAACAGTCCACGGCGCACATGGTAGGAGCGATCCTCAAGCAAGTCGTAAGCGGCTGGGAACATATTCCACCGGATATCGAGGCAGCATTTCAGAAGTCCAAAAACAAGCTCGGCGGTCGAAAGCTCAAATCGGCTGGAATCCTCAAGCTACTAATCTCCACACTGCAAACCTTAGAACGAAGCTATATTTGCATCGGCGCAGTAGACGAGTTTCCGCAAAATCATCGACAAGAGCTTTTCAAACCATTAGGTCAGATCACTCGGGAATCACGGGGTACTCGGCTATTCGTTACCGGTCGACCACAAATTCGGGAGGAGAGTTGGAGACATGTCTTCCCCAAAGGGCAGAGATCCAAATCATACCCACTGAGGAAGATATAAAGAAATATCTTGGCATGAGATTCAGCAACGATAGGCACCCTAGTGCAGTGTTCCGAACCGTCCAGTCCGTCCGTCTTCTGGTGAGGACGGGACGTGGCAACGTCACATTTCGGTGGAGATGGTGGCATGGGCGTGTAGGGGTAGCGATAGGCCAAGGATGTCGTGGTGTCTATTTTCTATGGAGGTTGCTAGCTAAAGGTCACCTTAGGTGGTGAAAACTCCACATGTATAACCCTTACATCCGTTCATGCCCTAGAACATCACTCGTCCACACTTTAGTGTTCCTCTATCGCTTCCTGTTGCCTGCGCTCCTCAATACTCGCAATACAACACTGCTAGATCACTTCCGGGATCTGCGTTCTTTTATGGGTATTTGGTAGAGAGGTTTACGGGCGTTACATATAGCTTGGAAATCAAAGGGAAGCGATGGGGGAAAGAAGCGTCAAAACAAGGCTCCACCTCTCAGGAAAATTCCAGCTCTCGTTCTCTCTACCTCTCGATATCCCCAGAGCCCCCTTTTATCTAATAAAATAAGAAACAAATATCATTGCTGCTCACAACGAGACACGCAGGTATGCATAAGAATATTCCAGCACGCGACGGTCCGTCCAATGCCTCCCCCGACAACACTCTGCTACTGGATCCGCGGTAATTGATTATTTCTATGGCAGGCGACCGGATATCACAGTGGCCGGGCTGTATCGTGACTACCTCGACCGAAAGGAACAGACTACTTCGAACATGCTAGGAGCCATGCTTAAACAGCTGGTGGGGAGTGGAAAAATTCCGGAAGACATACGAAATGCTTTTGAAAAGGGGAAGGGTCATTTTGGCGGGGTGCAGCCACAAGTCCCAGAACCTGTCAATATGCTCAAAAGGGTGATTGGACAACGACAACAGGTGGTTATATGTATTGACGGGTTGGATGAATCCCTCCCGGAGAATCGGAGTGGGCTTCCTTACTCTCTGAAATCAATTGTCCGGGAGTCGCCAAATGTCCGTTTATTCCTGACTGGAAGGCCTTTCATTCGCGATGAGATTGGGAAATATTGCTCCCGGGCTGATACTATCTCGGTTAGTCCAACGAAGGAAGATACAAAGGCATTTTTGAAGATGAAGTTAGACGGGGACCAAAAGTTAGAGCCTAACGCTATGGATGCTCATCTAAGATCGGATATAATAAAAATAGTTCCGAAAACAATACCCAAGACGTACATTCAGATTTCTAATCCCCCAGTGTTGAGTGAGGTATGTGACTAACAAGCAATTATGTCTAGATTTCCTCTTGCCTCCCTCAGTATCGAAGGAATTCTCGCCGAGCCAACAATCTATTGCAGGAAGGAGAAGCTTAAAGAGGTATCAAAGGGTCAAGACGTCGAGGGTGTATAAACTGCCACTTTTGAGAGGATCAAGGGGCAAGAGGATTCCCGATCGCGACTAGGAATGGAGCCCATCATGTGGATAACATATTCGGAGCGGCCATTGCAACCAGACGAGCTATGTTAAGCCTTAGGGGTAGAAGTGGGGTCGAAAGATCTGAACAAGACAACGTACCGACGATACAGACCGTAATGAACTGCGCACTAGGGCTGGTTACGGTGGATACATCATCAACTGTTCGGCTTGTGCATTTCACACTGCAGGAGTATATTCTAGCCAATCCCACGCTTTTCCAGAGCCCCCATTCGATGATCGCGGAGGTTTGCCTGACTTACCTTCACTTCGCTTGCATCAGGGACCTCTCGCCGGATCCTTCTTCACCCCCTCCAACAACTCCCTTTCTTGAATATGCTTCCAGTCATTGGGGAGCACATGCTCGAAGAGAAATCAGTGAAAGAGCCACAACTCTTGCACTGAAACTACTTGATAGATTTGATGGACACATATCTCGAAGGATCCTACTATGCAAAGAGAGTCAGTGGTGGCAGCGCCCCGGTGTTGAAGGTAGTCGGACTGGATTCACAGGGCTGCACGGTGGAGTCTTCTTCGGGGGTTTTGAACTCATGCTCTTTATTTGATATTTGATATTAAGAAATGGGATCTCAACGCAACCGACTCGCATGGTAGCACAGCGTTGGCATGCGCTGCGAGGAAAGGACATGATAGAGATGTGAGAGTCATGCTGGAACAAGTCTTATAAAATGTGGATCTCTTGCGATAGAATATAAAGATAAACGGAAGAGAGAATCAAAAACTGTATGAAGGGCAGAAAACTATTGATTGACTTGTCTACTACAATTGTGCGCGAACAAGACACTTAAGTACAAACAACATAAACATCTGACCCGACAATATTTCCAATCCGATCACGCAATTCTCATCCCCTATCACACCATCCTCTTACCCCTCTTTCCCCGCTCCTTCTCACCGCAGCTACCCCTCTTCTCTTCACTGCATCTACCCCTCTTCTCGCACCGTTCACCGAATACCAAACACATCGGTGAAGCCTCCGGTATACTTCGAGGACATTCTAAATGTGCGGGGTAGAAAAGATAATGTGGGTAAAGGAGGTGCCGGTGTTTAACAATAACAAGAAGGTGTTCGCCCTAACATAGCAGATAGCGAGGGGCAAACACCGCTTTCATGAGCCTCAGTGTGGGAACGGTGAAATTGTGAAGATGCTGTTGGAGAGGAACGACGTCAATCCTAACACGCAAGATGAGACGGGGAGAACACCCCTTTCATGGTCTCCCGTGGGTTGGGTTAGCGAGTCGGACAATAATCCCGACAGAGAAGGGAGGACCCAATAAGGCGATTGGTTGGAACTCGGAAGTAAGTGTGCTATGGTTGCGGAGAAGCTGTTAGAGCGGAATGATATCAATCCCGATATGGCAGATGACAGCGGCAGAACACCCCTTTCATGGGCTGCCAGCTACGTGCGTGGGAAAATTGTGGAGATGCTGTTGCAGCGGAACGGTGTCAACCCTACACATTAGATCAGGAGGGAAGAACGCCATTTTGGTGGGCCGTCAAAGATAGGCATGTAGATGTTGGGGTGATGCTATTGGAGCCGAGCAACATCGATCCCAACACTGCGGATGAGGGTGGCCGTACGCTAATATTATGGGCTGCTGAGGAAGGGGAGGCGGGGGTTGTGGAGATGTTATTGAAGCGGAAGGACGTCAATCCCGACACCGTAGATAAGAGTGGCCGAACACCCCTTTCATGGCTGCCAGGTACGGGCACGGGGAAATTGTAAAGATGCTATTAGAGCGGAGCGATCTCACACCCGACACTCCAGGTGTGAGGTGCCGAACGCCATTGCTATGGGCCGTCAGATATGGGCATGTGGAAGTTGTGAAAATGCTATTGGAGCGGAACAACGTCAACCCCGATACTGCAGATGTGGAAGGCCGTACGCTATTTTCATGGGCAAGAGGGAGTGGGTTTAAGCGAATTGCAGAGATGCTATCGCAGCGGCGCGATGTCAATCCTGGCACGGCGGATAAGAGTAGCTCTACGCCACTGTCATGGGCTGTTGCCAAAAAGAGGAAGGGAATTATGGACATGCTATTAGGGCGGAAGGATGCCAACCCAGGCATAGCGGATAGGAGCAGGCAAAGCCCCCATGACCTCATGGGCAAATCATCACATAGGGGGGAATTACCTGAACCCCTCACCGGTGAGTCGGCTGAGCTACCTGGGCCACTCCTCAAAAAGATCCGTAGGATTTCATACCCTCCCGTTGTTGAAAATCACCGGAGATCACTCCACACAGGAGAACCTTTCGTTTGTACCCCCTCCTATTCTGTTAGTCATTCGCTACTAGTCTCCTTTGTCAGAATTATCAATGAAAAGAGGAGGATATTGAGAGCTATCGGATGGGAAGGAGTGGAAGCGAGTAGTTCCACATGTTCAAAAGGTGAGCGGTCACCAAAGAAAGCGAAGGGCTTGTATTGCTAATTGAACAAAAAGAGGGTGAAGTGAAAAAAGGAGAGAAGAGACAAGACAGAGAAGGAAGGGGAGGGGGGGGGGGAGATTCTGAGAGGGGAAAGGGGGTGACGTAGGTGGCCACGAGGTATCACTCGTAACTACAGCAACAGACAATGTTGTAAAGGACGATTGATTCTCAGCGAAAAGGGGCCATACACTTTTCCTATCCTTCTTTCACCTCACGCAAGAAAGAGCTGCTTATATACAACATGGACTTATGAGTCACACCGGACACTGTGTCCTATACGATATACCGTATTTTTTGGTGTTATCCGGTTTTCTGCCAAGAAAGTGCGTCACTTAAGGTTGGACGTTGCCCGTAGTCTAAAATAGGACCTTCAATGCTGCCAGCCAGTATAGTAACTAAGGGGTGGATTTTAGGTGTCTACAACATTGCGGCTGAGGGTCTTCAATCCCTCCTCTGCAAGGGTTGGGATGGTGATCAAACATGCGCCACACACTAATTGGTGGAGTACTGGACACCTAAAATCCGTTCCTTGGTTACTATGATAACTGGGGAGTATCACGGCACCGTCCAACCTTAAGTGACGCACTTTCTTGGCAAAAAACCGGATAACACCAAAAAATACGGTAGACCCTTCTCCTAATGTGACATACTAACAACACTTCCATCCTGAGATAGTCCCAAAGGGGTTTCCTGCCTGGGCAGGAAACACCTGAGCTAGTCCCAAAAGGGTTTCCCACCTGGGCGGGAAACAACACCCACACCCAAGAGGCATCCGACATGGTCAACCTCAAGCAAACCGATCTTGAGAAGCCACATATTTCAACAGACAAGAGAGCATGCCCGTGACTACAGTTTCCAACAGAGGAACATGGATAAATCATTTGTACTCCGAATACGAGGATTCCCAAACATTACCAGATATGATTGGAAGGTAAAGCAAGGTGTGGTTCGGAACATTGTGCATTAGGGAGACCGGAACTCCTTGTATGCATGCACATCTCAGGAAGGATTTCCGTGAAGGAAGAAGTAGGAGAGGGACTTATTGTATTGTCTATATAAACCCTGTGTTCCACTATAGCTAGATAAGCAAGCAGGATACGAACCAGGAAAATATACAGCTGTTTCCTCCTTGACTTCATTTTCGTTCCTTTCCCATTCATCCGTCCTTCCACAATTACCACTTAATAACAACACAGGGGGTTAATATCAGACCGGAACCCGTCGTCTACCGTAGCCGGAAGTTCCCCCTGTTACGATCGGTCAGTGCCGTCATGGCACAGCATGCTAGAACACAGACGGACATCCTAGAGGGCGAGTGCTATTCCATGAGGAGAAAGACACCTTCCGAGAAAATTTTGAATTATAGTATTATACTCTGCTGGAGCTGGAAAAAAAAACCGTCTCTCTAGCTATCGCAGCCCCCCACTCGTAGACGTGTTTGATCCAGCCAGCCAACCAGGTTTCGCCATTTTGCTGGCCGATTTTCCACTCTAAAGAAAATCGAAAAAAAAGTCCAAAAAAAGTAACTCCCACAACCCCCAAATCTTGTCATGGGCAACAACTACGACTACCTCTTCCATCCCACGACATATTCCCATCCATCCATCATGCACCACCACCACCACCAATACCCATATTATATACTGATACGTGGCAATGTCCGGAAATCCTTCACCTTCCCCGCCGCTGGGTCCAGAGATTGATGATGGTACTAAGCCGGTTATCTGGATTCCCTTCGGGAATACTACAAGCTCTATTACATATACTGCTACGGTTTGTGTTTGTATACCTGTTTTAGGGGATCTGAGACTAACGATGTATAGGATAGCAAAGCGGAGGTTATCGTGAATGAGGAAGGAGGTTTGGTTGGTATGTATTTGTGGATGTCGATCGGATGAAAATGCTGATAGGATGGGAAACATTAGGTCGACAAATCCAGACATTACTATCATGAGTGGGTTCGCAAGAGCACCAAGAAACACAGTCGAAATCGCATCTGGTTTGGAATGCAAAAAGCACAGTAGCGTCGTTCCGGGACTTCTTTCAGAAGATGTATTCCGAAACTGATCCTACTAATATCTATAACTCTGCTCACTAGGTGGAGATCGATGGTGCACCATCATTTAATCTCCCGCAGGCGGGCGAAGAGATTGTTTCTACCGTTAACATTAATGAGATAACCAGAAAACACTTTATCCGACTTAGAGACTCCGCGTCAAACTTTTTTTGGGCGGAGAGTTACTGGAGTAATGATTACTTTCCCAACTCACTTTTCGGACACCCAAAAGGAAGAGCTTGCGACGGCGGCCGTGGCTGGGAGGCTTGAGATATTGCAGATCATTCACGGAGCAGTGGCAGCTATCCTTGTGTACGCTGCCAGGCAGACGCGCGAAGAGCAAAGTGTTGAGAAAAACATTTGGTAGCGGATCTCAGGAGCGCTGAGTGTGATGCGGCTGTTGCGGCATCTAGGGGTGGGGTGTAGACCATTCTCGTGACCGCTAATGACTGTAGACCTGGCCAGAAAAATCTCAAATGAGGTGCTTGTGGATCACTTTTTGAAAACGCTCAGAAAGCAGCATAAGGTAGATCAAAGAAATGAGAGTTCGCTCACTCAGCTGAGGTTGGAGACTGAGAGGATCATGAGGACTTTGTCGCTGGGTACCTCAGCGACCATTTCTATCGAGTCGCTCGTGGATGGATATGATTTCAATTCTACCGTTAACAGACTGCAGTACGAACTTTCCGCCACAAAGGTGTTTAGCTAAATTGTGTCACTATTGGAGAATATGGGAAAGGAAGTGGAATTAGGCTAGTAGACATTGGCGAAGTTTGTCCTCTCATTTTTCTAACCAAGGATCTAGTTCTAACCACAATCTAGGTAATCCTCTCAGACGGCAACTTCCTCCACCCCTAAAACCGCCTCACGCATCGCGACCCTTTTCCCAGAGTCAATGCTCTAGAAACACTGACCACGGCATTTAGTGCTTCAGAACTCTTGGCCGGCGGCGCAGCAATCCAAGCCTCAATAATTATTGGATTTGACAAGGAGGGCACGGGGCAATCCACCCGCAATGACCGTAGATCCCCACCTCTCAAGTCCAATTGGAGTCGTAATCGGTGAACAGCTTGCAGGCAATACTTGCGGAACAACCCGCTGTTCTCCTCAGAGGATCGCTTAATTTGACTTTCATGCTGGGGGCGGCTTGATTATTAGAATCTTCCAGGGTATTAAGGAAATTGTGATTGAGAAGATTAAGCGACAAGTCAATAGGGAGGAGGACGAGGATAACAGAAGATGAAGACAGAGAGGCGGGAGGCAGGAGAGCGTAACCGGGTGTTAAAGGTGCATAAAGCCATTGCTGAAGGAGCCATCCAGAGCGGCAAGAAAGGCAGCAAACTCGAAATTACTATCGGCGCCAGCTCAGGCCTTAGCTTGAATGTTGCTCCTAGGGTGGTTAGCAGGCAAATTAGAGCCAGAGGGAGGTTAGACCTATGGCCGGATCTGCGTAATCTGTTGGTGCGGTAGTATAGGCATGGAGATTTGGAGGCAAAGGTTTGGTTGCTTACCGTACTTACACGGTACTAAATCGGGATTTTCTGTTATCTCTTTTTCCATTTTTTCTCCTTTCCCGACTTTCATAAGCTCTGTGTGCTTTTCAGTTGCCGTTTTTTCAGCCTAGTAAGATTGTGTTCTCGCTTTCTCGGTTGCTGCAGTTACGAGTGACATCTCGTAACCTCTTGCGTCACCCCCTGCCTCTCAATACTACAGTTCCCTTTCTTCTCCCCTTGTTCTTCTTCTCTTGCTTTTTCTCTTAATCTGTCTTTTTAGTCCGACTAGCGATATAAGTCGTTTGCCCTCTTTGAAGACCACACTTCACAGGAACCCGGAATACCGCGCGCTTTGCTTGCCCCACTTAGTCCCAATCCATCTCAACGCCTTGCTGACATTGCGTTGCTTTCCCATCTATATATGGTTTGGTCTATCTATACACAACATTTCGGTGGATGCGGGCTCCGCTCATTTGTGTTGAAGGGGTAAGAGGTAGAGTGTCGTTCTTGCAGTTTTTCTTTGCTAACTTTGCATCTCAAAAGCCCACATGTTGCGCACGCCGAGAATAGGTGATTTGCGTCGGACGTCCGGACCGTTCACGATAAATTTAGAGCCTCCAATATGTCCACCTTGGCCAAGAAGCCTCCTTGGATTCGAAGGTGGCCTTTTGAACTGTCATTTGAAGAAGAAGAAATGACAAATCACTATCTAGACAACGATCCAAAGAAGGTAACGGACGGCCTTTATCTACTTAAAGTACTCAACATGTTTAAACTGATATTGGCTATCGATTGCTAACTGTTAGGAATGAATCCACAGGAAGGTCGATAAGAGATGTTCCCATGGCAATACATCTATACACCTCCTATAAGTACTGGCCCTCCCGTATAACAAGATTCAGCGAGCAACGAAGATGATCTCACCGTTGAACTAACCGAGATTACCTTCGTGAACCCGTTAATTCGAACAGCATCTTGGGGCACGGAATCTATCCACATACTGGTGGTAAGCAATCCCCAAACCAAAAGAACGAGCCCTGTTATTAACTATCGTAGCAGCGATGGGATTATATGCTAGCTTGGATTGCAATGTATACAGACAGCATCCTTCCAAGCCTTCAGCGAAACTATAGCAATCTCATGCCTATCGGTGGATTCTGCCAAAGGTTAAAGGATAAGCAAGGTCGATTTCGTGGTAATCTTCTGGAAAGGCGTGTGGAACTTTCTGAGAGGACTGCCATTTCACCAGAATCAAACTTAAGTATCAACCAGGTCGCTGTACCGACGTGGTGTCTAAGGACTTGACCTATCTGAAGAGGGTACTTCAATAACAGACATGGAAAAATCTACAAGACGTGCATAAGAAACTTGTTGAAGGCTTGCGGAATTTTGATGGGTGCACCAGGGAACATTATTATTCAATGTCCAATTCAGGTAAGATTACTGTATTGATGGTAGCAAGTAAGGAGATTGTCTTTTAGAAGTATTACCTAAGGATTTGTTTTGAAGAAGATGTTCCCTTCAAATATCAGAAAAGCTCGGCACATCGTAGCATTTTTCAAAAAGTTTGTTAGTATCTTAAGGTATTTTCACCATCCTGGTCTGGGCGAACATATCAGGGTTGACTGTGTAAAGAGAAGAATGAAGACGTTACATGTTTTTTTGAGAAATACTCTTTTTATTTTTTCAGCACTTAAAGGAGTTAAAAACAATGATTGAGAAGAAGCAATTGAGGTTTCTAATAGCTTTTAGGGGGAATAAGTTAGTCTGAGAGGATTACGGGATCTGTGCTGAACATTTAACATGGGCTTGTCAAAACAGTTCAAACAATGGAGCTAGCGAACATTAAGGAATACGAGTCGCCAAATCAGGTGGGGATGTTTGTAACATTTGTTCTGATATACGGAAAGAGGTTTTGCTTATTCTTGAGCCTTTAACTCGATACACATATCCAATTTACTCGCTGTCTTGATAATCAAACTCTTCCATCTTCACCCTTGTTGACATATTACCGTGTCTGCATAATCAAACTCTTGTATCATTACCCTTACTCACATACCGTGTCCTACCACCTGCTGCATGCTCTCATCACTAAATACAAGCCGGAACTGCTTGAAAGATAATTTCTCGCGTGGGGGAGCAATTGATTCTTTGTCTGGGATGAGTTGCGCTCGGGAATAATGATCGGCCCGCTCCTGAGGAACAACAAAAACACAGTAGATATTTTCTATTGCTTTAGGCAATGCCTTCAGAAGCTCGGCAACTCCAACAGATTTGATCTCATGACGTTCGGCGATAGTAATTTGAAATACCATGAGGGTTTTCAAATTATAGAACATAAGCCCGTCCACAGATGGGTAGTTCCGGCCGTAGGGGAGAAAGTATGTTTGAAGTACCCGACTGTCTATACCTCGACCGCTAGAACCTTTAACTAGATCTGCGAGATGAGAAGCTGTTGTAAAAAAGTTGTTGGAATACGATGTAGACTTAATTGTCTTGAATTTGATACGACGAATCCGGTTGTCAACGATTGGTATCTGATCAGCTTGAAAGGTACCACCTTGCAGGAACCAGTTATGAACATAAGACTTAAAAAACCAGCCTGCAGAACTTCTGAGAGTTGGTATGCGGGAAAGGTGTTTAAAGAGCATGAAGCAGTCATGCTGTGAGTGTTCCTGAGCCTTTTCATAAAGCCGATAGGATACCCAGCGTGTGATTATCCGAGATGTATATGCGCGGCCCGTGTCCGATGGATCCATGATAGCCATACAGTGAGATGCATTCGAATCTATCGTGCGTGCAAAAGTTTCACGTCCTCCATGGGCAATGAAAGCCGCAATTTGACGATCTATCTCGTTAATGTAGCTCTCCACGCTATTATTATACCCTTGTTCACTTGTAACATCGATTTTCTTCATGCATGTTCTTGGTACAGGGCCTAAACAAACGTATGTTGTATACAGTTTGTTGATAGAATCTCGAGTAACCGGCTCCGGAGACAGTAAGCTATCAATAATTAGAGAAATTATTAGCCTCATTTTACCTCCAAGGAGTATTTATCAAATATTTATACCAATATGCAGCGTAAAGCTCTGACCATTCCCAATTACTCATATAATATTCGTGGACATTGCGCTCGCTCTTCCACTTTTTTGACTGGCTCAACTTACATGGTGAGGCAGCCAGTACAACAAACCAACCACTCGTTGAGGAATACCATGAGGAGCTTTGTAAACTCTCATCTGTCAAAACCCACAGCATACGCTTCTTAGCTGAAGGCATATGCGCTAGCTTATCAATACTAATTTGCTCTCCTTTTGAATGATCGTCAAAGAGAAAGCATGATCTGTCATCAACACGATATATTGTTGGAAGACGTTCTTGTAATCGGCGAAAGAGAAGATATGACAGGAAACATGTTTTTCCTATAACAAAGTTCAAGTTAAATTTCAATATAAAAAAAGGACTAGTGATAAGAATATACCTGTACCAGGCTGGCCTGATATTTGATAGTCTAACTTCTTTAATGCTGCTGGTGTTCCGCTGCGTGCAGCAACTCCTTTCCATCTGTTTGCCTCAGCGTGGATAAGCTCAAGGCGTACCTTATCATACTCGGAACGGACAATTAACTTGTTCATTCCACATGGCAGATTAACGCCAATCTGTACCGTTCTAAAGACTTTCTTCTCACACTTGGATTTCCACAAAAGAGGGGGTTCAAATTCCTCATCATTGAAGAGCAAGCTAACTCCGTATCCTAAGCGTACCCCATAGTTCACCGCGGGAACTCGTACTTTAAATTCGTGAATCGGGAGACTTTTACCCCATAACATCTTATAAAGACTTTGCATTGGGTCCTCAAACTCCTCGTTCGTAGTAGTTGTAGCAGTAGGCATAATCAATCGTTGCTGCAATTTTGCAAAATAGATATCGAGAGCGGATCGGAGCTTGACAGATAGAAGTTGGGATAATGGTTGTAGTAATTAGATGTGTGGATGTGTCGTTATATATACTCAAGGTAATAATATACTACATGAATTCAGCAGTCACACCGGACACTGTGTCCTATATGATACAACACAGACAATTATGCTATTATGAGCTAATACACTTGTCAGTTGGCTAGTCTCTGTTGAATAAAATACTTGAAATGGTAAATACACGTATGTAAGTAGTTTAGTAACACTCGAAGATAACCAAAATATATTCTTTTAATTTTTCTGGTGCACAACTGGTGTTATTTGCACTTCAACTAGATGTGATTTCGCTTTTGTCCTGTTGTACTCTTTCTAATTGACCCATCGTAGTACTCTGTTCCCGAAGCCAATCCTGATAACCGGGTTAGTACCATCATCGATCTCCGCACCCGGCTGCGGCGAATGTGAAGGATTTCCGGACATTGCCACATATCAGTATATCACACGCGTCAGTTGATATCCACAAACATGATAGCCATGAGCGTTTGACAAAGAGCTGGCATTCATCTAAATCCTAACATGTTTCACACTGGTGACGATCCTATACACTTCCTGTTAGCCTCGATTTTTTTCAATAACAAGGAAGCACTATAATGGCATTCTTGTTTTCCATTTACCTCGGAAAAGAGGGTGTCTGTTTACCTCCTCTGACACAAGAGGGCATCCGTTTACCTCGGAAAAGAGAGTCTCTGTTTACCTCCTCCGAGACAAGAGGGCATCCGTTTACCTCGGAAAAGAGGGTGTCTGTTTACCTCCTCCCACACAAGAGGGCATCCGTTTACCTCGGACTAGAGGTGTTTCATTTTAACTCTGAAAAGAGATGACAGTTTATACTCTTGACAGAGCCGGAGAATAGAACATGAGCTCTAAAATAGAGCCCGAGCTGTACCTCCTAGCCGTAGATGCCTCATTCCACACTCCATTGGAGTGCTTCACTTACTAATACCCCTGCCACCCCTACTTATAGGAGTGGTGCGGCCTAGAGCATAGCGTGTGATAGGAAATTGAGTATTGGTTCTAGTCTTAAAGACATTGAACCATCTCTTTTTTTTTTCAAAAACAAACAACAAAAAGAAATAAAAAGAGATAAAACATGAGGCTAACAGGAAGATTTTACCTTTTCCCTTCCCCAGAATCAAGCTGGCTGCCGTTCAACAACGTATTTCTGAAACCTCTCTGGCTCTCAGTCAAATTTGGCGAATTCCTCGATGATATCTGGACAAACGTAACAGAATTTATCCTTAATCTGCTGAGCGGTCTCCCGGTTGCGGTGGGGCTCTCGCCGGTGAAGGAGAAACGACAGAACAAAATCCGTGATGTTGCTCCCGGCAATAGAATGGACTTGATCTGTAACCTACTCCTAAGTATCTCGAGAATCCCAAGTGGAACTCTGGAGATACTAATAGGATAGGAGGGAAAGTCTTGGTGGAATATCTTCAAGAGATATAAGATAGATGAGGGACAAATAGAGTGACCGTTCAACTTGTAGTATATTAAAGAAGAGCGTTCCTGTGAGGCTTGAGAGACTGAATCCTTATGGGATAGCAGGCT
>Ga0307509_10001673_pt1 | contig 37034 bp, 42 predicted proteins | sample 10_EM_MG_FD_202245 | JGI IMG/M metagenome (GOLD analysis project Ga0307509, IMG submission 202245) | Populus trichocarpa ectomycorrhiza microbial communities from riparian zone in the Pacific Northwest, United States - 10_EM | ecosystem: Host-associated > Plants > Roots > Unclassified | place...
TAAGCCACAAAGTTGTGTTGAGCCGTAAAGTTGTGTTGAGCTGTCAGGCACTCTGTAGGAGTGCCCAGGTTGTGAGCCAGCGAACATTCTGGGTTGTGGCTGCAAGCCGCAACCTTGGCACGAGTATCTTAGATCTCGTTTCCGTCGTGTGGCGTTCTATGCCAGATCCTCTCAATCAATTGATGGTTCGATTTGTCAATGTATCTATTGACGGTAAAGAAAGAAAGAAAAAGAAAAGAAAAGGGTTTTCCCTCGGGAGCTTCTTTTTTTTCTTTCTCTTTTCGATCAGGTTGGCTTTTTTGACGATTGACACCCCTTGCTCTGCCGGTATTGCCCTTGTACTCTGTTCAGGAAGTGCCGATATGTGCTCGAGTACGAGTACAATCTACAGTGTTCCCTTCATCTACCGAGCCTATTTCCGCTGTCTAGACCCCTCGAGATCCCCTTCCGTTCCTGGCTTGTTAGGTATGTGGATTGGATTGTACTGTAGAGGTGAAGCTGCTTGTATCCAATTGGACCGCAAATACCGGTATTGTGGTAGGTAGGTAGGGTTCTAGGTTGTTTTCTGGTAGGCTGGGCTCGAGTAAATATACCTAGTATTTTTTTTCGGTCTAAATCTGAAGTGGGTGGCAGGCAATTGTGGAGCATAGACCGTCCCGTCTTCCTTGTGCCCTCAATAGTAGTGATATGTCGAATCAGGCTACCGATATCTGGCCGGTGGGTACATAGACCCAGCGTCTAGACTGCATAGCACCAATGTGATAATTGGTTACAGTACATATTAAACCTCTTTTCCGTGTCTTGTGTCCTGTTTCTGTAGAACAGGCCTCTGTTGTTGTCGAATATAGCCTGCTTTTAACGATCGAGCCGAAAAATGCCGCCCTCCAAAAATACCGGGAGTATCAATGATGGATAACGCTGCTGCACGGCATTCCGGGAACCGAAATGTCGCCCCAATTCCGGCAGTGTTGTGGGATACTTAGCGCTATGTATTCGTGCTACCGTGCTCTCTGTCCACCCGGCCCGCCTGTGCATCTATGAGAATTCACCCACACATCCAACACCCCCATCGTGCTTCAAGCAAAAGAGTTTTCCGCCCCGGACACATATCTATCATACCGAGCCCTTTTCTCCAGGAGGCAGTATTGTCTAGAGCATTGTTGTACCGACACCTTCAAGCCTCGCACTGGCTGGGTCCCTCCTCCCCCCTGCATCAGGGATGAGTATCCTTCTCTCTACTAGATTAACACACCCTGGTTTCCAAGCCCGTCTCAACCGAATATCTCCACTTCCAATGAGTTTCCTCAGTCGGCTAGACAGCAAGGCAATCAACGGCTAGGTGAAGTCATGGGATTTCCCTGTTTCTGAAATGGCTCGGAGTTTCTAAAATAGACATTGGATCCCGTATGGTAGTGTGTCACAGGTCTGAGGCTACGAGCGACATCTGCATATTGTTCTCTGTTAAGCTCATTATCGATACTGAAGCATTGAGTGCGATACATGCCATACCCCACAGGAGAGTAAGTTCTCTCGGCATTCTGGAAAGTATGGGCTCTGAGTGGCAAGGTCACCGCTCCAAAGGGACATCTGGCGTGCCCCCTTGAGAGCTAGTCTTCCCCCCCTTCTCTCTACAAACTTTTCTGTTACTCCTGATTTGTTTACTATTCGAATGTCTCCTCATAGGTTTGATTGCTAACTTTCTACTGTTAGAATCAAAAATTAGGGGTCATACGGCCATCTATCACTGGGCCCGTTCTCCCCGAACTCTACAAATTAAGAAAGCGAAGAGTTTTTTTCCGCATTATGCTTATTGGGGCGGAGCTGCTGTCCGTGCCTGGTCTGTATTTGAATCGCTAAACGAGAGTTTTTATTCCCTGCGAGTTCCACAGGGTGTGATAGACCCTATGGGGTGGATATGATCAGGGTTTTTGGCCGGTCTTCTAAAACGGGCCTTTCATGCCGCCGGTACCGTATTTTAGATTCGAAATCCGATGGCCAACTTAACAAATATGCATTAGTCATCTAGAATAGGAAAGAACTATATCCTCTTGGCAAGGCGTAAGAATGGGACGCTTAGGAGATATGGCGGACAAAAGCTCATAATTATATCCTCGTATTCGGGTCAGCTGTAAAGAGCTCCTTATTTTCACAACTGGCACACTGGTGGTGGTTCATTCTGGCGATCGTTCCCCCGAGTGGGGGGTTTAACGAGTCAAGCATGGGCAAGCAGTCTCTTCCAACCCCCGCAATGTATGGAGTCCTGATTGGGGTTGAGGAATAGGTTGGAGGTGCTATGCCTACGGCAGTGCTCTGTACCACTCATACCGCCTAGAAATTCTGGATTATCTATCCCTGTTTTCCTGGTGGTGGTGGGTGCGGACTACTTGGGCAGGACGATGAGTTCGAGCTCATATAGACTACCACAAAGGAGGAAAACACTAACTCTTCTCAGGAACTTTTGACCTGGGATACGGAGGTTGCGTGGCTGGCAGATACAGTGGATTTCAATGGATTTTACTGTAACATAAACAGTACAAATAATTTCTTGCTAATTGGTGGCAGTAGATTTCGGGCCTTTGAGGCTGGTGGGAATATAGCCGGCAATTGAACTATTGTGTATCATACCGGTACATACATATTCCCCCCTTCCGCTTACTGCCCGCCACCGACTCTCGCTAAAGTTAAGCGAAAATGACGAGGCCGGTTGCCTTGAGACCGATGGCGAAATAAGTACTAGTGCTTCTGATAGCCTCGAGTTGATTATCTTAGGACACCCTTAGATCTCCTCACGCCTGGGCGTGAAAAACGGAGCCGAAACATAGTGGCTGACCTTCTACTTAGTGCAGAGCACCTTCGAGGAAGATTTATATTATCGAGTGCTATCTCGTGACTCAAAGTGGTGCCTGCAAGAATCATTGCGAAACACCGGTGAACTTAAGATGGGTTAAGATAAGGGGAGACGGCTCCCGCGTATCCGAGTACCGTAGTACTCGCGGTAGGGGTAATGTATTGGAACAAGCCGGGGTCAAGATGGCCAATGCGAAATTTCCTTCATTCAGATCCCGAGATGCCAAAGAAGGGAAATAACTGCTCTTTTTTTTGTTCCTCGCACAGACATTTGCCCCCATGTCTGTTCCAATACCCCTACCGCGAGTAAGTGGCGAGGCTTGTGTGTGCGAATTAACATTTCCCCCCCGATCTACCCTGTACCGGCACAATACAGTACTGCAGAGTATTTGGGTCCCTGCGTTGTTTCCCGCGCCAGATTGCCCCCGATTATACTTGTATCTGGCATTGGGCGTTTGAAGGTGTGGCTACAGTTGGTCAACTGTCCGTCCGGCGAAAAAAGCCTTGTCTCGTTCTCGGATAACCTATGCTCGATACTGGTACTCGAGCATCGTACTCGTACATGTCCCAACACGGTACCGGTGGCGTGGTTCACCTGCTATGACAAAAACGTGGTTTGAAAAAGGCACTGTTCTGAAGTTACGGAAATCCCAGCCGGGCCTTTGGGTTATGCATGGGGGGTCGATGGGCTATGCTTCGCTCCAACAACTACCAGCAGGACTTTGTTGGGCGAAGGGCCGAAAGTATCGTAGGTGCAGAACTGGGGCATTCGGCATCGGAATTGGGAATGGTGGTCCAATCGGTTGGTATCTGGACAGCACATAAACCTACTAGACAGGGAATATGATACCCTATTGTGTTGGCATCGGAAGTTTCGAGACTCCGCTATATATATCATACGGATACGATACGTGTGTCTTCACGATCCCCTCTCCACAGTTCCCTTTGGCTTTCAAGATCTCGTATTCTTCATGATCCTCATTTACTTTTCTACTTTGTAATCGGCCTCCCAAATGCCGGGATCTGCAATTGCAACCTAAGCGGTAAGCCAATCAGAGTCTTTATGGAAAGCTGGGGCTAACTGAATGTCTTCCTTTTGCAGAGTGCGCTTTTGAAATATCACCCCGGGGGGTCTGGCTCATCCAGTTATTCCTTCCCTCCGAAATCGCTCTGCCTGGTTTTTTACTAGCCTTGGCGAACGGGGGGTGAGGTCGCTGCGCTTGGAATGGTCTCGGGTGTTTTAGGGGTAGCTTTGCCACATTTCGCTGTACGGTACTCGAGAGAGCCTGAGTACAGTTTTCATATGCTGCACGAGCTTGTGAAAGGGACATTGGAGATCGACCATATGGCCTGAATAACTCTATTGTATCGTACATACCCTATATTCCTCGAAATGTTCCTGGCGGGCTGATGGGTTGTTCCTCAAGCTTCCTGCCTCTCACCTTGGCAGGGTATTGTGTGCTGCCTACATTGCACGAGCAATTTAATTTGTGCTTCTCTCTATGTGGCCTCCGTCCTGGATTATGCTCGTGGGGGGCTCGGAAGTTTGAGTTCTTCCAAAACTCCTCGATTGAACATTTCACATGCTGCTGCATTATCCTAGAAGACTTAGCGCACATCAGTCAGATACCAGCTCTCGGCCGGAACATTCTAAATGGCACAGACCGCGCAAGAGCGGAGATTTTGTTGGATTTTTTACGAGCATTCTCTCCTGGCGGGTGCCGGAGCCGAGGTGGTGGCTTAATTTTACTCCAAATTCTACCTAGACCGGCATTGTGCGAATACGATGGCAAACCTGAAAACGTTGGAAGTACGACATTACCAGGGCTAAGCTGTTTCTCCTACAAGTACTCGGGCAGACAGCGTTTGTGCTCTTTTCTGGTTTCGCACCAGTTTGCGGTTTGCTCACTCGTCCGGTTTCCGAGACCTCTACGAGCCCCTATTTTCCGTTATCATGATAGGTACAGTAAGAATGTTAACACGCTGACTTGCGTTGGCCCAGATTGGTTAGATAACTTGGTCGGCACTCGGCTGCAGGGAATACCGGTGGTAATCAGGGGGTTCCCACCGGTCGTGCGGGATTCTCCTTCTCTCTTCCTGCATCCAGTGCATTGCGCAGACCAGTAACTGGCACTCGTGCCTTTTGTCGGGGCGAATCATAAACAAGCTCGGATGAGGGAGAAGGGGTCAAGAAGGGAAGAAAGGGAGGGGTGGTGGCGCTGGAGGCGCGATGATGTGGGCTTAAGCAATCACTCAGATCTCACCGCACTCCTGACTGAGCCAGCTCAACGTGCTGGGAAGATCCTGGGTGATGTTACTCAAGCCTTTTTTTTTTTTTTTGATGACATACCAATACTGGTACAGTGCGGTCGGCTCGAGGTTTGGCACCAGAGATTAGCCAACCAAGTAACGGGATTCTCAATATATTTGGCCACTTCTTGGCCCAATAATCCACGATGGCCGCGGCGCCCAACTTCAACTCGCTGCACGAGTACTGTCCACTGTATTTGCGATCGTGGGGGATGCTGAGAAATTCTCACTTTGCTCTCATTGGACTAGCTTCTGTCGTGGACTCGAACACTCTACTGTACATTACTAGTACTACAGGCGAGGGCCATGGGTGTCTTATTACTTTCTCTACGTATAGTTCGGGGTGGAAGCAACGGTGTGGTTATCTTGCAGGATGTGGCAAATTTGGTGGGTAAGCCGAATATGAGCGGAACAGGAAGCTTGAAAAAGGCTTAACTTGCAGCTGCAGCATGCAGTTTATATGTTTTTCCGGGCGGCTGTGGGAAGTACAGTATATGATGCTTGTTGTATATATGGTGATTATGATTACGGGAAGTTGAGATGGAATGCCTGTTGTATATGGTGGTATATGGTGTTGCATACCATAACAGCTATTGCATTATCATAGCTTCGAGGGGATTAGAATCGCTCCTTCATGCTGGGCGCCTACTTTATCCGAAATGGGGGTGTTAGAAATTCGCAAATACTGTGCCTGTACCCTAGTTTTTTCTCCTGTACTGAGCATGTGGAATGGTCTTTGCTTTGGTCGAGTGGGTGCTGGAGTGCGGTGGTGGTACCGTACCCTACAATATCGTAAGTTGCTTGTGAAGAAAAGTGGGCGCTCACTTTGTCCCTTTCGAGTTCCTTATCGGTGTGATACAAGTGCTGAAGTCTCACTACTACGCTTTTCCTAGATACTCGTACCGTATTTACTCGCTCGATTCGCTAGCTCCAAAAATCCTTGTATATCACGACATCGCGCGGGATCAGCTTGTCCTACCAAGTTAATTGAATTGCGAAAGCCAGTTAATGAGATCCAACACAGCCAAATAACTCACACTAAACTGTGTCAGGAAAGCACCAACCCTTCTTAAGAACCTCTGTCTCTGGGTCCGGAGATTAGCCACCAGCAGAGTTAGCGAATCGAACGAGTAAATACGGTACTCAGTTAACAATCCTAGACCTCTCTAGTAACATAAAAATAATACTCAGGCACCTTGAAGCTTTAGCATCTGACTGAGGCTCGGGAATCTTCCGAGAAAGAAACGTGGGGGTGGTGACAAGAGCCGAGCCTTGGCGTTCCAGGGTTTAAGGGATCATGTGAGGGGTTACCCGGCCTTTACATTACTAATACGCCATGCAATTGAAGCTCATCGAATTAAATTTGGGGGTAGAAGAGATGAAACGCGTGGGCGAAACAAACACACCGCGCCACCTTTTCTTTTCCATTTCACGGTATCTCCTGCTCGGAAATGGTGGAGATTCTACCTGCCCAGGCTAATGGAGCGAAGAATGAGACTGCGGGGGGAGATGCCGTAGAGGAGGGCAAGAAGAAGGCGATTCCGAAGGGGGTGGTGTTGGGTAAGGACGGCAAACCGTGAGTCCCTCCCGCTTCCGCTTGATGTATAGTATCCGGGCTGTGGCGCAATATATTGACGCTTGGAATCTAGCTGTCGCTCATGCACCAGCTTCCGCGACTGGGCCGCGGTGACTAGAAAGAAAATCGCCTCCCCTCAATCCAAAGAACTCCCCTCAGCGACCTCGGCCGCAACCTCCATCCCGTCAGATTGCCCCCCAGACGTCGAAACCCTCGGCCGCTCAACATGGACCCTTCTGCACACCATCGCGGCAACCTACCCCACCACCGCACCCATGGAAAAACAGGCTGAGATGAAGACCTTCATGAGCATATTCTCACGGATATACCCGTGCTGGGTGTGCGCCGAAGACTTCCAGCGATGGATCGAGCGCCCAGAGAATAGGCTTGTGCCTGGCCGGGAGGGGGGACACCTCGGTGGGAGGGCGAGCTTCGGACAGTGGATGTGCGAGGCGCATAATGAGGTTAATAGGAAGTTGGGGAAGAGGGAGTTTGACTGTAGGAAGCATGAGGAGCGGTGGAGGACTGGGTGGGCTGACGGGAGGTGCGATTAGATTGGGTTACGTTAGGGGGGGTTATAGGGGGTGCCGGTAGTTATAGAGATTGTGTTGTGGGCTGTGTAAAATAAAGTGAAAACTGCCGCTCCATTTATCAAGGGACTTTGCGAAATGCGAAACGCGAAACGCGAAGTACGAAACGCGAAATAGAGTGCCCGCACGAGTGAGAGGGAATGACCGCCAAGCGAGGTTTTATCCCCTAACCAAGGAGCGAAGGAAAGGAGAAAAAGTGTAATTCCACCAGCCCTACCAAGCGTTCCCCTTCCCCTCCCCTCCCCCTCCCCACACCCGACACAATGCTTCCCTCCCTCCTTCCATCTATTCAACTCTGCTCTGCTACGGTAGTGGTACCACATCCGCATCCACATCCATACCCCCCCCTTCCTGCCGTCCCAACCGCGCCGCACCGCGCTGGCCAAATCAGACCAGTGGGGGTCCCTCCCTCCCTAGAACCTAGATCCATAGTCCATCAGTTCCGTGGGGGTACATAAATCCCTACCTGTCTAACCCCAGCTATGAGTAGTTTGCTAATTAGCAGGCCTCAACTGCCTGTCCAAAGGCGCGAATTGTGCTCATTCGTTCGTTCAAGTTGGAAATCGGGCTGCTAGGTAGGTTGAGTACATATGCCACCCCGCCCGGGCCGAGGACGGATGAATCGCGGGGCCGGGGAGATGAGGTGTGGTTAAGTTGAGGGCACTTGCCAATTTGTAGAGTCTCCGGACATAAGAATGCCAAGGACTGCTGTTTTGCGCCAGGATTTGAAGATCTTGACACTTCTTTCTCCGGATACTACCTGAATTGGTGATTACTTGTGGGGGGTTACAGGTGGGGTGGGGGGTGCTGTCTGTTGGTTAGAGGGGGAGGGGGAGGGGGGGTCGGTGCCCGAGGGGTTAAGGGTCCGGTGGGAGGGGGGGGAAGGTGTTTTTTCCTCGCGGGGTTTTGGTGGTAATGTTCGGACTTCATTGACTCAGCTCAGTTCGGCTCACCCGGAGTGTTGGGGAATGCCGTGCTACACACCATCACGACCCCTTCCACCTCGCCCTACTTCACCGCATCTAAGACATTGCGATTGTTTCGACCACTTCACTTTCTTTCTTTCTTTCTCTCTCCCTCCGGCCGCCACCCACCAACCGGCTCTTCCGGCTAAATTTCCTACCATACAGAGTATCCAGTTCAATCCAACCGGTGGCTACGAGAATGGGGTACGGTATGCTTTTTTGTTGGTGGGCGGCTGGAATGTCTTACCCATCGGCGTCATGGCCGATCACTCTCGAGTAAGCTGTTTGCATTTTGCTTTTGCTTTTGGTCAGGATGGGCGGTGGTGCGGTGAAGGACATGGTGCTGTACTGTACTTTAGCGGTGAGTTTGGTGGTGGTAGTGTTGGAATGCTGAGCCTTTGTGATATATATTTTTTATTGCAAGGGACAGTAGGGTGTGGGGGCTCGTACAGTGAGTGGGTGGGTATGTATCATAGCATGATTACAGTGATAGGGCAGATGCAGGGCTATCTGGGGATCTCGGTATCAACGGCAGAAACGATTTGCGGGGAGCTGAGCTGAGCTGATTCTACGGGTAAGGGTAGGAGGGGGGATACCAACAGTGACTTCGGGAGTGTCGGAATGCAGTCCGATAGGCCAATTTGTAATTTCGGGAAGAGTAGTGCTGCGGTTGAATGCCGGGTTGTGGCGGGAGGGATACTGACCAAGCTGCGGGGGTGTGAGTGTTGTAGGTTGATTGGTTTTTGGTGTTGGGGTACAGTACAGTACTGCTGTCTTGGCTGGTATCATTAATGTAGTGAATGCTAATTGCTGATTTGATGAGGCCGTATCTGTGTTTCGCGAGCCTTAATGGGTTCCCCGGGGGTAGCTAGATATCTGTTTTAGAAGAGAACGGCTTCGGTCGAACCACTTGTTGCATTATAAACATCAACATGCACGACCAATGATCGAGTCTCGCCCGATGGTATCATACGGCCGAATGCGAAAAAGTTCTAGCACTCAGGCTAGTACTGTAACACAAAAGTGCCATAATACATCCGCTATAAAAATTTGTCATCGAACCAGCAGGGGTGCCGAACTTTTGTCATCCGGCTGTGCATGGAGAGGGAATACTGTAAGCATCCATCCTATACTCCTAGTGAGTGAGGATCTACCATGGCGCATAAAATTGAGTCTACTCATTGGGTGTATCATCCTCCCCCGAGAGCTACGCTTTTGCTCATTAACCATCATAATATAATATGATACATACCCACAACCTCCCACTTCCTATGACCATTCGCCCCATCGACCTTGCCTAGAATGTGTGTGGCCAACCACAACACCTTGACTTCCTAGGGCTCGAGAGCGCAAAAACCTGAATTTCAATAATCCCCCCAAAAGTATCTGCGCTGCCCTGCGTTCTACCCACACCATCCCCTAGAATGCATCTCTTCTAAACTTTATGCCAAAAGAAAACCTGGATCATAGGCTATCACCCGGGAAATTGTAGTGGGACAAGGCGATCAACGCGCCACGGCTCCTAGTGGATCGAGGCTGTGGCGGCGGAGAGACACAAGGTGGGCTATTCAGCGATGACTCGTTTTGTAGCGTCCAAGTGGGCATGCGGGAAAGAATGCAAATTAGATCAACAATCTATGGACCTGCTCAGGCCGTCCAGGGCGCAGTGGTTTATAGAACACCGGGAGGGCGGAATAAGGTGAATTTAGATAACACGTGGCTGAGGTCTTGATTTTAAAACGAGGTAAATTGTCTAGAGCAGGTACTTGAGAGTGTGAAGAGGAGACAAGTGCATAAATCTTCTGCGTTCATTGTGAGGTAATGGTATGGGTGGCTAGTTACCATCAACAGCGGATTGTAAACTGTGGCTGTTCTGGTGGAAGGGGGAAGGGGCTTGGAGGCTCTGGAGGCTTCGGAGTATAAGCGTTGGATAAGCTGTATCCTCCTACGTGAGAGTTTCCTCCCTGATTGAGGAATCAGTCTGTGATTTTTGGGCGCACTTTGGGTTGGTGGCTTGCCGCATAATTGTTGTTTTCTGTGAGGACATGGTTGTTGGTTTCTTGCTAACTTAGAGGTATATTGTAAAGCACCATTGTTTTATCCGCTTAAAGTTGTGGCTGGGGAAGGATGAGGTAAATATTTTACATGGGTTTGATCGTTGGAGGTTATGCTGAGGAAGAGTTGAGTTTTGAAAAGGCAATAGGTGAAAATATTTTTGTTACTGAAAGAAGTAATCATATAGAGCCTCGCATCGTTATCGGAGTTCGGGTGTGTATTAGTAAAGGTATTCAGTACAAGGCTTACCGGAACACCAAATCCTCACGAAGTTACTGGTTGATTACGTTAGGGATAGCTGCTGGGGGAGGATCCAGTGAATAGCGTTATAAATCCTCTATTTGATGGGCCAAATAACTTAAAAGTCTCTTTTTCTTCAGCTGGGGGAAAGGCTTTAAAACTTGTGAGAAGGAAGGCAGATTTCCAATATTAAAGTAGCGTGCTTTCAAGCCTAAACTGGACCTTGGTTAAATAAGACGTTATTGATTTTAAAATCATTTAAGCAATCGTAACTTCATATCGGTAATCAAATTGATAAGCTAGATACCGAAAAATACTGAAACTGGCATGGCTTTGAAAAAAAATTTGGTACTGCTCAGATCTCTTGGGAGGTTTCAACATTGCACTTTAGAGATTCTCCCTATCTACTGCCGGTAGCACAGATTTGAAATTCTGTGGATTGACATAGTATGACGTCGGTATCGGTACTTTGCATCGCTGCCCGTGTGCCCAAGTTACTAGGCTCCTAGCATATAATCTGATACAGCTAAAATATTCGCTTATTTCGCTCCTTGATCAGGTGCCACTAGCCGGTCTCTAGTCTAACGGCATTCCCAGTCTCCCCCCAAAATGTAGCGCCCATGCCCCGCTGCAGAAAGTGGCTCAGCAGAGAACCCGCGCCCATCTCGGCTCTCCCACGCTACCCACCGCCGTTACGACGGTGAGGTTATCACTATCTAGCCCCTGAAAGGCTGGCAGGAGCCATTTGCCCTTTCCATCCAGAACCCCGTCCCCGCTTCTCCCCAGTACTCCCAAGCGGCCAGCCCTGCCGTAGTCCCAAAAACCCTCGGCCGGGCCGGTGAAGCTATTTCTGGCCGCCAAAGACCGCTACAAGTGCCTAGGCAACCACCAGGTTAAATATTGAAGCAATCCAGGCAAAATCTGTCAGATACCTAGAAACAGACGCTGAGTTATTCAAAATCTCTATTTAGACTGCATGACCTATAGACGCCCAGGTAGCCTGCGGATGTCTGTGAACGGCCTGTAGACTTTTCACAGTTAATCACTCGGAATGTGAGAGTAACACAACGAGCTTACAGTTCCGTAGGTTTCGCTTCAGACAAATCAATGTCATTACCCCATCGACGGCCGCTATCTTCATTTCCATGCTATATCCTCTCAATCCTTCCTTGAGCCCCTCCGCACAATCCTCATTGACACGCACGGGACTATGAACCATAGTTTTCTGTCCAGGATTTCTTACCCGCATGTCGGCCCAGCTGTTAACCTCACCTCTCCAGTTCTCCGATTTTTGCAGTTGAAGTATTGGCCGATCTGCTCACTTCTGGTTCGAAGAACAGGCCCTAGTAGTGTATGTGCCGAATCACTCCAAACCGCGAATTCGACATATGGGGTATCTTTAGAAGGCTCAGCTGTTTGACCGCTGTAGCGTGTGAAGGGCAGGGCAGCAAGGAGCAGTGTTGGCAAGCGAACGGGCAGGCCTGGGTTTTGCGGGGGGGTAGCCTAGCCGAACCACAGATATCTGCAGGTTTCCGAGTGACCAAACCGATTGAGCGGGCTTTGGGAATGTTCTAGGATGCGTGTTGACAATGATGTGGATTGAATGCGCTTGACTGCAAGCAGCCCCAAACACTGCAAAGGGATAATGGTAGACCTCAACTTCTCGGTTGGCCAATTGAGACTAGTAAAAGAAATCTAAACCGGCGTCTCCGCGAATGGCCTGGCATCTCCAACAGTTTTCAGGAATCTTCCTTTAAACCGTATTGAATCCAGTAGCTCCTGTTCTATGCTCATTAGTTGTTGTATGGGATGTCGGATGTATTCAGAATCCACTAACTGCCTGACTTGCCGAATCATATTCGGCGGAGAAGTTCCTGTGGGGTTACCAGGGCGGCGGGTTCTTGGAGAACCATGTGTTGAGGAGGAGGCTATCGTGGAAAGTGATATGAGAATATAACATAATAATAGTTGGTGCGCGAGAGCGCAATGATAAGTGACTTATCTCAGTGCTGCAAACAAACCGAGTGATAGGTAATTGCATGGCATAGCTCTGAGCGCATTAAACCCTCTACCGTATCCAAAGATACTGCTAGTAGAAGATATCTTCACACGTTGGAAAATATTTCTAGCTGTCTTCAAATATCTGGGGGCACCTCCGGATATTTGCAGACATTTGCGGCCATCTGATGATGTTAGCTGCCCATTAACAAAATACTCACTAACCGGATGGTATATGCCGAAAGCCTGCCAGGGCAGCCTCTCTTCCATGAACCCCGCAGACGACCCAAAAGCTGGTCCCACAAGGCCGAGGTCGATTGCACTTTGACTTGTCTTGGCTGGCCTGTATATCGGCCGGCGAGCGCCTGCAAGCGCTTACGAGAGCTCTACTATAGTGGGTGCCGTGAATAGAGCAGATCTTGAAGCAAGTTCTTGGGAAGAATACGGGCTCTATGTCCTGGGGTGGCTAGACGGATTGATATAAAGGGTGACCGGACCTGGGAGAAGGGCGTAATACTTTCTCTCAGGTTCATAAGTAGGTTCATGTAAATAGAATAGTCCGTTTTCTCTATTGGATTCCACTAGCTTAGTTTGTCTTATCATTATCACCCCCTCTCATCCGCTGCCGGGTCTCTGTGCTGCAACAATAAGATCCCAGGGTAATTCCCTACCTTTGTCATTCAAGAGCTAAGTCGGCGCCACCGATTGGTATGCCCTCCTGGCATCCCCCTCCATCACAGGTGTGAAGAGAGAAAAACCGAACCCCCTAACCAAGCAACCCATCCCTCCACCAAGGACGGGGCGGGAGAGTAAACATTCCAGATCGACCCAAACCCTGGTGAATCCTTTGGCCATCCCCGGCACCCTTTGGGCTGCCCAGGAAAGGAAATAGAATGGGCTACTTGTCCCAAAGGCGAAGGAAGATCTGGCGTAAGTGGCTTCTAAATCTGGCGGATTCCCATGTGGGAGAGGGGAAGCTTTCCGGTGTTCCGGCCCAATCTTGAGATGGATGTTAAGGTTCATTGGGGATGTGAAAACGTTCTATAGTCTAGGCTCTTTCCCAAATGAAAAGCCATCCACTTGTAGGAGATAAATCCCTTAATATAACAGGAAAACTAGGGAATCACTGCTCTATCCCGTTGATCACTTCATTAGTAAGGCAACCCGGTTTTGGCCATCGCCCGCTCGTATACGACCAACAAGGTTTGATGTTTGCCCCGAAAAAAAGGCTCTCGAACTCAACTGGGCTGGGCTATCATAGTTGCCCCCCGCCATGCCGAAGTCCCGTATAAAGTTAATCTAATTTGTATCGGATGGGAAAAATAAAAAATACTGATGGAAAATCCACTAGAATTGTAAGATATCATACTAGAAGTAGGGACGTGAAAGCTTCGACCCGCTCCTTATCAGATACAAAGCGAAAGACAGGAAACTTAAATACGGGCAGCTTTATAACGATGCTAAATAATACGGAAGAAAACCTGTCATTTTCCAAGATGTAGAAAGTACATATTAGAAAGTACCATTTCAGCGGATTGGGTAATGCGTCAGTTGTCATTCGAGTTCCAGGAATCCCGGGTATCAACCTTCTTCGCTCGCTTTTTCTCTCATGTGATAGTTCCGCCAATAGTTCGAATATGCAATTATGTTCTCATTCATTCTCATCATGTTCAAAAACTATCTGCTCCAACCCCTTTTCTACTATCTGTTGCTATTTCACCTCATAAGTAATGACTCTCTTCGGTCCCTCCCAAAGTCTCTAGTGTACAGTCTATCACTCAAGCCTTTGCAGCACAATCACAATTATAAAAGTCGAGTGATGATTCGTGATCACAAAACAAATCTTTTCGCTTCTCCCACGCAACTACTGATTGTCTTTGGTTTAATAGATGATTACGTATCTATCCCGTCCATCTGGTGAATGGAGCACTTCCTCGCTCTCGCAATTGCCCCCTCCGGGCACAACTGTCTTTTATACATTTCTACACACTGTCGGCATCTCCGCCTCAGGCACAGGTACAAGTACGATTTATTACTATGTGATACTAGAGATTCTAGACAAACACCCCGTTCTACCTCCACCCCCCCTTCCCCTAACGAAGCATTTCTAGTCTTTCGGCGTCTCATCTCTCACAATCTGCTCGCTCACCACCCGTTTTCGCTCCCTAAACAATCCTACAGAACACATTATATTAAGACATCAGACATCCCCGATGCCAAAGAGTTCTGCCACAATCAAAGACAAATAACAACGTATTCTAAAGACCCCACTGACGCAATACCGAGCAGGATATGGCGGGAAAAAAGCAACTTACACTTTATATATCAGAAATCTACCTCCACCTCCTACACCTCTTCCACCTCACACGCCCCCCGTAGTAATTCCCTGACGTCCTCCTTATCAGCCCACTCCAGGGCAGTCCTTTCTGTAAAATCCCTGACATCCTTATCCGCGCCTTTTTCCAATAATATCTTAATGACTCCGGTCATCCCGCATCCTGCTGCCCGATGCAGTGCTGTCCGCCCCATGTCGTCCCGTGCGTGGACATCTGCGCCCCAGGAAAGAAGAAGCCGGATAAGGTTCTCATCACCCATTGCTGCGGCAACAGACAATGGATACCGGCCCTGGACGTTAGCAGAGTTGACGTCATTTCCAGAGGTTTTCTCCAATACATGTTTCGCGAGTGGGAAGTTTCGTTCGCGAATCGCCTTGTGCAGAGTTTGCGGCGTGGGCGATGATGAGAGCGACGAGAGGGTTAGTGCGGTGGACGTCCGGCTTAGTGGGAAGGGAGACGAAGTTACCGGGAGCGTCGAGGAGCGGGGGAGTGAGAGTGAGTAGGTTGGCTCCCGGAGGAGGAGAGGTAGTGCGGGAGGGGGGGGTTGGAATGGATACAGGAGCGGGCGCCGAGCAATCAGGTCTTCCAATTCGATCGGCGGCGTGGGCGCTCTCCTCCGAGTCAAGAACGAAAACTGCTCGGCCTGTTCCGGTGTAATTGGTGGCGTGTATTCCGATGGAGAGGGAGCCGGGGACTCGACCGGGAGGAATCCTGCAGTCTGGAGCGCCCCCGTGTTCTGTGACGGCGGGGTCGGTCGGTTAACTGGTACCCTGTACTTGAATTCCCATTCAGCGAGAAACCGGTTGATACTCTTCCATATCCTGCCATACTGGCCATCCTCACTGTCACTAAACTTTGATATCATATGGTGATCCGCACCATCTATGGATACCACTGTTTCCCTTCCCCCCATATGAAGTGAGGCGGATGATTGGGGAACAACCTACACCGTCCATTAGTGAGGTTCCCACCCCCACCATATAACAGAACTCACATGAACGGACTTATTCGTGAAGGGAATCGCCGTCTCAAGGCCTTCCGTGACGGTAATAATTTTGAATCCCTCGAGCTGGCCAAATGCCTGAGCGAGATCCCTCAAAGATGGCGACTCCTTCTTAAGTTCCTCAAGATGCCTTGTATTGAAGTCTCCGAATATCTGGGCTATTCTAACGAGAGTTTCGGCAGTATTCGCCACCGAAGAGCCGAGATGGGGAACACCAAGGAATACTACACAGCACAACTTATGAAGGATGCAATGGGAGTCGGCCTGTTGTTGCGCCATTACCAAGGCCTAACACATTGTCAGGCGGCTGCCAATTCAGAGAATAGCGAGAATAATAATAAAGATACCTTTTTGATAACTATCCCACCCAAGCTATGGCCGATAAGCACCAGGGGCCTTTCTCGTTCCTGGACAAAATTAACTTAAACCCCAGACCAGCTGCGGATAACAACACACCTCCGGTGTAGATCTCAACAACTTCACATCGAGCAGCAAGCTCTGCGCGCTATCCAGCAGCTCGACTACCGCACGACTCCTCGCCACTCTAGCATCGTACCCGAACGTAGCGACTCGCGCTCTCGGAACCTGACTTGGGAGAAAGTCCCTTAGCCACATCTCACCCGTCGCCTCATGAATCCAGGAGCGGAACGCGTGACCGCCGAGGCCGTGGACAGCGATTATACTATCAAGCACCAATTAGGCAACCCAACTCCCCCTACGACGCTTTTACCCTCAGAGCCCCCACCGTCATCGTGATCCCAGGGGAGAGGAGGAGACATACTCGACATTAACCTCCGTACGTTCCGGATTCAACACGTGCATGCCATAAACTGGCTCCCCGGACTTCTATCAAATACGTCAACACAACAACAATATCTCTGGAAAAGGTATGATTAGCACCCTAATACACACCTTATCACCAGCAGCACCACAGTACAACTTTGACTTTTCCTCCCGTCCCAACTCAATCCCGTCGTCCCTTCTGCGGGAGAATAGAGTCTTCCTGACGATTTTTCGAAGCTTGGACATCGTGGCGGTTGTCGTTGTCTGTCACCGAAGGTGGGTAGATAGTTGAGATACCGGTTGAGTGGTAGTATTACACCCGGTTAAGAACTAGGCCGATGCTATAGCCCCACTAAAATGAAACAGAACAAAATAGAAAACCCCACCCGTTGACAAAAGGTGCAAATTGACTTTAACAGTAAGATAGCCTGCTCTCTTCCCCCTGCTCCCTTCCCTTCCCGCGGCGGGATAGGATTAGGGGTGTCGAGTTCTCACGGTATGATACGACAGTCTATCCCTGCAGTCTAGCCACCGGTGGTGAACCATTGGATAGCCCGGTTTAGCAGGATACGTGGTTCGCGCTGGGTGGCCCCTCTCTCCGTATTGTAAACAGAGGAGATGCTCCGTGACTATCGAATTTTTTAAATTTTAGCATGGATTGACCCGGCTAACTCTGATGGCACTATTTATTTACTCTTGAGCAGATTAATCATTGGGCACATCTGGCGGGGCTGTGGTGTTGTTGCCGTAGCCTAGCGGATGCAGAGTACGAGGTGCAGCTGTTTCTCGTCAACCAATCAGATGTCCATCTTGCGGGCACTGAATATCACTCGGAGCCTCGCTGCGCACAGTTTCACATGGGGAAGATCGAACAGGGCTCGCCATATGACATTATAATCCAAAGAGAAAGCTCGTTTTAGGCGAGGAGGGGGGAGCAAGATCTCAACCGCTTCCGTATCTTTCCTCCGATAAGCAATTCCACACGATACTCTGGACGAACAATGAGCGCCCCCGAAGTCTTCCCTGGCTCCCGAACCCCCTTCTCAACCCCTGCAAACAACCTCCTCTGGACACCCCCACCTCAAGCCATGCCAACTGCCGCCGAAGCAACGCCAAAACCCTTGCTGACCCTCTCAACAACAGACTACACCACACTGCAAACTTACATCACGACAACAACGGCCCTCCCCCAATCGTACGAGGCCTATAGAACCCTCTACCCGGATGCCCTGAGCCCGCTAACGACAACGAACCTATACTCGAGAACGGGGCAAACACTCGTGTCCACGGCGGCACTCACAAAGTCGTATCAGCTCTCCTTTAGCGAGATCTCGAACATCGCCGGTGCGCTGATCGGGTTCGCGACTCAGGCGCGGCTATGGTACCCGCGGCTACAAACGCAGTTGCTTGGACTAGACGCGACGCCCGGTGAAGCGCGCCAAGGCAGGGAGTGGGAGGGGAAGAAGGCCGCCGCGATCATGGCGTTGAGGACACTGAGTGATTTGGCGGAGAAGAAGGAGGAGAGGATCGGGACCATTCTGGCGCAGTTCACTGCCGTAGGTTGTCTCCGCCCAAACCATGCCCATACAGCGGGGCAATGTGGAGTTTTGAGAAGCTGAAATGTTTGAGGGGGGGGGAGGATAACACAGCTACGTACCGAAACGCTACCCTTGAAGACAGCGATTCAAGGAATCACCAAGGAATTGTCCGATCTCCAAGATAACATAACAAGAGAATTTGCAGATGGGTCGGTAAAGTTACAAACACTGCGTGACCACCGCGCCATAGTGGAAGAAGAGCGTAGCGAACGCAATCGAGAACGAAACCGCGCACTTCTCGGCCTGGGATACAGTACCCGTCCCCCGCACCTCCCCTCCACCCCCCCCTCCCACAAAAAACTAAAAACTCGCAGTGTTTGTAGACCCCCTCGCCGGCCTTCTCACCACCGCGGTGGCAGTCTCCCAAATCCATAAAGCGTACGAATCCAAGCGCCGCGAGCGCAACGGCCTCGACAATGAGATCGAGGCCGCCCATAACTGTCTAGCTGGCCTCGAGAAAGCCAGAGTGACGACGGATTCGCTGGAACACACGCTGGTGGGCATCCTCTCCGTTGTCGACTCCTTCCTAGAAGTGTGCACGTCCATCAAGAATACCTTCCGCACCATGCAGACGAACTTCGACTTTGTGTCTACCTCCCTACACGCTACGTGTAATTCCTCTGCCGGGGATGGGTTTGTGTGGGCTATCGAGGACTTGCAGAAGGCTTACGAGGTTTGGGAGAGGATTGCGGAGTGTGCGTGTGAGTTTCAAAGTGAGGAGTTTTTGAAGGTTTGTGTGAGGAGGGGGTGATTGGGAGCGGTGTTTCGGGGATGATGGATCATTATGGTGTTTTTGTCAAATTTTTATGGTATGATAGGCTTGGTATTTTTTTTCCATGACATGTCCACGGGAATGGGATTGTGCTGCATGCAGCGAATGGTTAAGGCAGTTTTATCGCTTGATGTGATTGCAGTAGCTAACTAACGAAACATCACAAGATATGAAAGAAGGAATGTTGGATGATAATAAAAGAACTAGCAATGATTCGACCCTAAAGCCCAGTTAAAAACGCCAGATATTCGACAAAGGATACCTTATTTCACTCCACACACACGCCCCAATCCATCCTATCCATGAAGCCTTCGCAAATTAACCTCCCCACCAGAAAAAAAATCACCACAAGTAAAATTAAAGGGGAAAAAGCGAGAAAGAAAAGGGTAACAAGTACTTGTATAGGAATACCGTAAAAGGAATGAAAAGGGGAGGGGAAGCCATCGCATCAATCAACGCTTAGCCCCTGCCGCCACGGGCGCCTGAGGCCCGGACGCCATTGGATGAATGAGCACCTCCACACCACCCGGCGCCCCACCCCGATGCCAAATAGCAAGCATGGTCCCACAACTCCCACAACTATGCGCAACGTCTTTAAATCCAGAGATCATATATGGGATGCATCCCAAGCCCACGAAGAAGCAGAGGAGGAGTGCAGCCACACTACCCATCATTAGCAAGTTTGGTTTTTTTTTTAAAAAAAAGTATATAAAGTGGAGGGAAGCGGGGGGGGGCATACTGGGTTGTGTTTCCCGTCTCGTAGCTAACGGCGGTTAATCCGCGCGCACCACAGACCGGACAAAGAATCGGTGAAGGGTTGCGTGTTAGTGAATAGATGGGAACCGTATCGATGTAGACTTGCGGTTGTGGTTGCGGTACGGGTACGGGTACGATGGGGGGTTTTTCGGGATTAATGGTGTGGGGAGGAGATTGTGGGTGGGGTTGGATTTCGCTGAAAGCTGGGGGTGGGTCGTCTGGAATTGTGGTTGCGGGCGGATTCGTCGGGGGTTTTTTTTTGTAGTCCATCATTCTGTTTGTGTTTGTTCTGCTTCTTTCTTTCTTCTTCTTTTTTTGGTTTGTTTTTGTTTTGGTAAAGAGTTGTTGGTGAGGATAGTGAGGTTGAAGGTGAAGGGAAGGTGGGAGGAAGGAAGGTGGGGGAGGGGTGGTACCGGTAGCTGTGGTGGTGGTGGGATTATATAAGAAGTGTGGAGATGGCTTGCACCGGTAGCTTCAGGCGCTTGAATCGAGGATGCATACCGGTACGCAAACTAACATTCGGCGCAAGGCACACATTTTAATTATTTCATTTTCATTCTATTAAATCTTTGTGATACAGTACGGTAGCTAACTTGAGCTACCATGTGGCTATGCACATACCGGTACTATCAACTTGGGCCTTTTTGTTTTTTCTTTTCTTCAATTCCTCGAGTGACACACAGGATAATTTACTGGACGAGTATGGTATCACAAGCTGCGCCCAGCTTTCTGCCAAGTCTGATTCCTGGATTCACATTCTCGAGTAAATTAGAGTGCATCCGTTGCTAAAGGTTTGAATGGTGGTTACTAAAGATAGTTACCACCATATCGGCACCCATCGCACATCTCCATACGGTATATACCGTATCACACCATTTCTACCCAAGGTTGATTACCCTACCGCACCCCCAGCCAAAAGCTCTCTCAACATTCTCTGTTCACACGAGCAGCCCGCTGGAGCTGTTCACTCCACTAACCCACGCCTGCCTCACGATCGACACTCCACTCCACTCACCAGTTCTCGAGTAAACTTACCATCCCCTAACAGCAGATCAATGCACCGGCAGATTCAAGTAACCCAGCATTCGCCAAGACACTCCACCGTACCACTTCACCGAGCGAAACACTGTTAGGAGACCTCTCTGGTCAAGCGCTAGCCATACGCTCAACACCCACTATTTGTGTCTCATCAGCAGTCCACGCACTCCTCTCGTGTTCCATGCCGCGGCCGATTACGTGCCCGACATCGCCCGACTGGTGCCGCGACGATCATTCGAAGAAGCAGACCACTTCTAGACATCCTAAACTCACTTGCCCCACAGCCACAGCTACTCGTACGCTCCTGCCACATGCGGTGATGACTACGGGTCACGGTGCGAGAAGTGGTAGTCACAGTTAGCAGTACGGTACTCATTCACAAATGCGATACGATATGAACTTTGAATACCGGTACCCTGAGTGGTCAGCATCGATTCACTATTCACTCCCCGCAACTTGAATTAGGAACAATCGTGCGTCGGAGTCTGCAAGGGTAAACAAGTGTCGGTGCTGGTACAAATGTTGGTCTTGTAAAAGCAAAAGTAGAAGGAACTGTTGACGTTAAAAGCTGCTCGGAGTGTTGGTAGAGTACAAGTAGACATACCCGAATACGTGCGCAATAATATAAGTTAACTTAGAAGAGAGAACGTCAACGACTGCTTATCATTCTCCGAAAACCCCACCCTACGCCAACTGCACCACCGCGGAATCCAGCCCTGGATGCCATGTGGCTCAGATAAATGCCATTTAGCCACTATTACCACCACCACAACCTATAATACTGCCACTATTCAACCAAGAGAAATAGATATGGTGCTCTCTTTGCGTGCGTCCCGGGCACACTCCTCCAGGTGTCACATAGGTCTAGGGACTACCACCAGCTTCTTAAAGGCTGCGAGAGGAAACCCAGATCTCCCCGAGTTCCTTATTTCCAGAGCTCCACTGCCCGACATCACGGCCAGGGGGGGGCAAAAGTTCGCTCTAAAGAATTAGGTGTACGGTACGGTATGATACCACGGATTCTCAAGTTCTGTATGACACCCCAAACAAAAACAAGGATTCCCAATTCTTTCTCTAGGGAGTCTTTTCCTCACAACCTTCTAGAACTCTACCACCATCCTCCCGGGTCCCGTCAGGACAGGGGGCAATTGCACCCCAGAGCCTCACTTAAGCCACTCCTGGCAAGCAGGCTCACCACCCACAAGTATTCTATTTTCTGCAAGGCGTACGGGTATGATAATGCCTGTAAGAATGATCGTAAATGTACGATCGAGTGAAACAGGGTGCAGGGAACCTCCCCTTTTCTGTGAGCAAGGCCAGAAATCCGGGCACATTCCAGGATCGACGGCACCACCGGGGCAGAGTTCCAGAAGTGGTTTATCACAAGGGAACAATGGAATGCTGAGCCTAGAATAATAACGAACCCTGGACCAAATAAAATTGATCACCTCCTTGCGTTAACCTAGTGGCGGAGCCTCAGTTTCCGGAATACCGGTGTTTACTGCAAATAGGGTAGAGAAGATCATGAGATACCGGTACCGGCAGCGCTAGAGCCGGGCATAGAGGCGAATTGTGCACCTGCTCCATCGGTTCCAAGAAGCATCCGGACATAAAAATTCCCCAGAACTGGTGGTTTACGCCCACTTTCGAAGATCTTGACACCTCTAGCTCCCAATCCTCAAGAAACTGGTGAGTATTATTATCACGCATAGTCAGCCACAGACGCAAAAAATTCCTCGAACTGGCCTTTGTGTGGGAATGTGGAGTCGTGCCCCTGGATAGAAAACCCCTGTGTTTAAGGTTGCAGTAGCAGAGAGGGTTTTGATGAGGGGGCCCGCTGCGTAATTGCAGGTCTTATATAGTCGCCACTGGCTATAGTGAACGACAAAAACAGAGGCCGTAGCGTTCACTATAGCCAGTTGTTCAGTATAGCAAAGATGACGAAGGGAGTCTTGGTAGTGAGGGGTACTAGTAGTAAAAAGATAGTAAGAGTGGGGCAATGGCCAGCATAATAGAAACAGCAGAATTCAAGCAGAATTATGTTACGCACAAATCACGAGAGTGGAGAGTCAAGCAATTCAATGTCGGTCCCTTTGTCGGCAGTTTCCTCTAGCCCTTCGATGCCACCTTCTGCTATGCCTGTCGCAAGCTGAATTAACCAAATGGCTACACGATTTGGTGGTGTACAGAATAAGCGGAGAGAGGTGTTGACTGTGCTAGAGAGATATGAAATATGTAAAAAGTGGATTGAGTCAAAGGAAAATGAGAAGATGAAGCTAGATGAGTTTGTGAGATTATTCCCTGGTATGTGCCCAAATAGTTCTGTCCCGAGTAGAGGAATAACTAATAAAATAAAATCATTCTTTCAGATCTAGCCAGTGGACTGCCTCTTTTGAAGTCAACTCTGTTGACAATTTCAAAAATAGTAGAGAATACCAAAATATCGACATCAATGCTACAGACAATTGGAAGAAAAAGGCCTGCAGGCAGCACTTTCCAGTACTTGAATATCATGTTGTCGAGTGGGTCTACAGAGCACAGTGAGCTAGGGTGGTAGCAACGGAGGATGTTATTCTAGTGGTAGCAATGTGATTTATGGAGCAGGTATCTACATTAAGAAATAGCAAGCCAGCAGAGGCTTACTCAGGCTTTGAGTTTTCTGTTGGATTGCTAGGAGCATTAAAAAATAGAAATAGTTTAGGACCAGTAAAAATGCAAGGGGATTCAATCATTGATGATCCAGTGGCTTTTGCATCAGCAAAAAAAATTCCACCTCATGTATTACATACATATCTCCCTGTATCTTCTGGTAATACCCTCTCTCCCTATCCCTCCTATCCATCATACATTCACGCCATTTTCTCAAACCCCCTATAGCCGTCAGGAGGCTCAATTGCTACCTCCGCCGTCCCCAATTCTTTGCTTTTTTCTGTTGCCCCATGTTTCCTTGGCTAGGGATTGCTTCTCGTATAACAGACCCCTGTTTTTTTTTTGTCCCCCTACTCGGACCCATTTGGCCATTGTCAGCCCCTTTGCCCTTGTGTATATCCGGAATAACTCTGCCCAGTCTCAGGCTCATGTCACCCTTGCCAAATTCTCTCTCCCATAATTTCTCCGTTATGGACCGCGTCCCCCTGGAGCCTTCCTGGAGCACTTCCTTAAGCTCAGAACCTAACCAGTAGCGTTACCACTGACTTTTCAAGTTTCCATATATGTGTACCAAATTCTTTTTCACCTCGCTTATTGCACTCCCGTGTATATATTTTAGACTTCCCATCGTCCATTTTTAACCTCTCAAAATCCGCTTAACAGTTTTTTATTTCTCGTATTACCTTGACCGATTTTTACTCTATGTACTTTTGGCGTCTCTTTTGCACCTCTCTTTGTTTCCGCGATCACATAAAGAATTTACTTTTGTACTGTAATCTGTTCAATATAGTCTATTAAAGGTTTCTAAATCAATCCTATTATTTACATACCACTGTTACCGTTTGTTATTTACTTCTGCTGTCTCTGGTACCAAATGCGCCATTCCCATGATCCGTTTGATACTAACCACTATCTCTGTTATTCCAGTTGGGCTCTTAGCTGTCCCCAAAGTAACGGTAACAAGCCCTGTAATATTGTTGAGCTTCCCTGAATTCTCAACATAGAGTCTATCTAGCAATACAAGTCTGTCTACCAAACCTGTTTTTATATCCCAAACTTTCATTATCGATACCAAGCGAGCTGGATAAAAGCCTTTTAATGCCCCATAAATATTCCTATTGTGTGAGTCCACCATCCACCAATACCCAATCATTCCTACTGCGTCCTGTTGACCTCCAAAGCTCAGTTCCTGTACACCGAAGACGGTGCCAAGTGACCTCCCAAGCATCCTGGAAATTCTCTATTGGAATGCGTAAAAGGCAACAAATCTCGACTGGGAATTCTTTAAGCAAGTTCATATCATCTTCGAAACCTATAAATGATTTCTGTCTATAATAATCGCGTAAAAGGTCAGGCAAGTTTCACAAAGTGTCATTCGATTGAGAAATTGTTTCGATGGTGGAAGTGAAATCTATTGGTTGCCTGGTTACTGATCTGACTTGCCGTTTGTGTCGTTTGTCATCTAATTCGTCCTGAATAGGACGTCTGATATCTGCTTTGACATTCATTTCATGAATTCTGAAGCTATCAAGTTTGGCATATGTTGGTAATATTTGATGACTCGCATCGTTCCTATTTGAACGCCGATAGCCCTCCTTGATCATTGTTTTGTGACTTGTCTCTCCAGACTCAGTAGAATACATTTGGATGTTGCCAAAGTGCCGCACATGGTCTCCGAAGTGACACAACAAATGTATCTTAACAAAGTTAAAGTCTACATCCTCATCATATATGTCTGCCACAATTTCATCTAAATCCCAGCCCTGTTCATCTGCAATTCCACGTCTTTTGGCCACTGTCGTCCCCGAAAGATGGTGTGGATTCAGTACTTCACTATTTTCACTCCAAATCCTGGTAGTGACCTCCCTCACCTTTCTTATCGTGGACTTATCTTTTCGGTACTCCTTAAAACCATCTTTGTGATCATGAAAGGCTTTTAAGTACTGTTCAAGGTATTGAATCGTCTCATCGGTATGGCTTTTGCATTGTAAGATTAGACAAAAGTCAACAATTGATCAGACATAAGTCAGAGCTTTAGCGAATATGGGACGTTATATGGCACTTGGACGAAGTAGTGCAGCTGCAAAATACAGCAGTATTACCTTAACCAGATTTCTCATCTCTTTTCCAGTCCACTGTGAAATCTGGCTATACTGTTTGTTCAGCGCAGAATAGGCGGGATAAACAGCTAAACTCTTCCAGATATCATTGAATGATTGTAACCGTCTAAACTTCTTGAGAAATCCGATTATCCATTTCATAAGGTGTGTTTCGAAAATTCCGAGGTACATGATGTGGAGAATATCTGGTTTGGGCAAGTCTGATTGTTGAATGTTCGGAAGTCTCCAAAAGACGCTTGGAAGAAATTTGAAGCCACGATCGGTTAGTTCTTTTCCTGCTTGCTGATCGTTATCAGAGAATTTGTTGAAAAGATGTTCGTATTTTCAATAATCTCATTTCGCCGCCAAATGTCTCAAATAGGACACTAACTGCTCTGGTGGCACCTCGCCGACATGGCACTGATTTTGTTGAATGCCGTGTAATGTGACATTTTCCAAGTAATCTGTAATCCAAGGTGAGAGACGTGGAAAACATAATTGGATCTTTCCATCGGCGCATTCAATCTCAAGTCTGAAGTTCTCCAGTGCAACTATTGGGGCAAAAATCGCTTCCATCAAATCACAAAGGATCTCATTCTTGACCTGCCGTTGCTATGCATCTCTCATTGCTACACCAAGCATCTTTGGTGGGATGGGCAAAAGTTCCAAAAGAACTGTTGCATGTTTTGAGGCCTTATTTCTAGTTCTCGATAGGATATTCCCAATTGTCATGTAGATTGGCCAGGCTTTCTTATCTCCCGAGAAACTGGTCAAGGAGGTGACATCTAAGACACATATGATTGATACCAGTGTTGCTCCTTCTGGCAATTTATCCTTTGCTGGTTGTCATTTTGCATCCCAATATCTGGTATAGAAGGGTTGTGGAAGGTCGCATCTGAACCTACCTGCATTTCCCACCACTAATCTGCTGTATGCATCTCAGAATAAACTCGCTGAGGTGGTTCTTTGCTATTCCATTCCTTTACTAGAGCGTAAACCATATCTTGAGCAAAACATTTTTGACCAAGTAGATATTTTGCATAATCAATAGAATTGCGGAAAAAGAATCTTTGTGTCAAGGCGGTTTCGTCTGGCTCTTCTCCGTCCCCGATTTCCTATTTTTTGTTTGAAATTGATGTTCTGGGGATACATTTATTTACAGCTTCGCTAAACGATACAAACTCCTCTTTCTAGCTCTTCATTACAATACTTGATTCCAACTGATCAATAGCCTTAAGAAGACGATAAGCAGACTGAATATTACAGTCTCCCGGTCCTAAGTCCTTCTTAAAATATCTATCAATGTTTTCTTTTGGTACCTTTGCTTCAATAAACCACTGAGCCAGCTCAAAGTCTGTCTTGTTTCTGAATGGTAACCACATCTCATCTTCAGATCCTTCGTTCTGTACAACGTCCTGTAGAGGTCGTTCAGCAGTGGAATGTTTCATTGGTAGAGGCAGTCCAGCCTACGGTATACTCTCATCAGTATTGGAAAGATTGAGACTTTCCACGTCCGAATTGGCAACGTCTTCATCACTATCGACCTCATTCTCGCCGGTATACGATTCAATTGTACTGAATTCTTCATCTAGTATATTAGAGGCGAGGTCAACAGCTGGCTGTGGGATTTGTGCAGGAGGTTCTTGGTGGCAAATAGGCCGTTCTAGTGTACCTCAGCTTTGTACAAAGCCGGAATGCGCTGTTTCCATAGGGTTCCTGTACCATGTACTTGACTTGTATTTTTTTCTACAGTATGGGCATTGAGATCCTTGTACTATTCTGTAAGGGAAAAAAATTAGATTGAAAACAGTACAAATAAGGTGTGAAAAAATCAAACTTACTCTGCACAACCAATTCACATTGTACCTGAATGCGACTAGCAATTGAATAAATTGTATGTGAAAAGGTGCAAATGAGACAAAATTCATGAGATTATATTCTGAGTAAATTGTGAGATAGACCTAGGGAGGGATAGAAAAAAGTGAAAAACTTGAAAAACTTGAAACCTTTCAAGGTGTGTGTTGTAGAGCCTATTGGCCATCCCCTTCTGAATTCTTCAAAGGCCTACGGTATTGTTGTGATTTGTCTCATATACTCCTGACCAGATTGTATGAGGGCTTAGGTTGTGTCCGTTCTGCAGCTCAAAACCACCTTTTCACATTAGCTCTTACACTAAGTCAAGTGTATTTTATCCATGAAAGCTCTACCCTTGATCTTTATCGTAAAACAAGCAATCAGAATTATACTGTACCCTTAACCTCATGTACTTTGTTCGTCCTATGGGGACATTGAAAGAGCCAAACATAATGTCAAACGCTTATTTACCATACCCTAATATTCCTTGTCCGCACCCACACCAAACAGCAAGAGTAGCTCCTAGCCGACATATCCCGTCGTTGTACCTTAATGCTCCGCCGGGAAGGTTGTTCATGTTTGTTTGACTTACCTTTTCAGCTGTACAAACTTACCTTGTTACATGTTTGTCTCACAGTAACAGTACACCTGTACTATTTTGTACAGGCCCAAATGAACACTCAGCGGTCAAGATGTGATGTTTAACAGTGTCTTTCAAACTGTTCAGAATTATTAGAACTTTTGATACTATGACAAACAGCTTGAATAGTAAGTTCTTCTTCCACATATAGCTCCCTGCCTACTCCAGCTTTTTCCTTTGTGTCCTCTTCTTTATTCAGCTTCTAATCATCCTACAACCGGTGATTATCCTTATTTTACCTCCAAAAGCAATTTTCCTCTTGACAACGATACTTTTATATCTAGCTGTTAACTCTCGCAAACAATCATAGAGTCTCACTCACATTTAAAATCAACCATATCGGTAAGTCTCATTCAAGGCTTTTTTGATGTCTGGAATGAGCCGTCCGCTGGGGGCCATTTTTAAGCTATACTAACTGATTGAAGTGTATAGAATAACTTACTGTCAAACCGAACCCTTCAACCACTTTCTGCTTCTCAAAGGTAACTTTGTCACTCAGGATATCTTTTTCCAACCCACATTCGTCCCCACTGAAAGATCAGTCAGTATAGACAAGACAGTTTGCTTCCCAACAAAGGTAAGTTTTTCACACGATTCGTCTCTTCAGTTTCCTTCCTCGTCCTCCTCGAAAAAACCAACTATAGAAGCGTGGCCTTCGAGGCTTCCTTCTCAAGCACGGTGAAGTACGGTGTAAGTTCTTTAATGAACTTGCGCACAGCTCGTATAAGTTCTTCTAAGCTTTTCTCACTGTGAAATGATAGCTGACTGTTAGGCAGGAGCCTATCTCAAAGTCTTGCGAGATAACTGAGGCTGATAATCTTAATCGTAGACGGAGATTGTCTAGGAAGGCTCAATGATCTGGATATAGGTACGTAGAATGATAAAAGATTTTTCTAGCGTAAAACTTATATTGATAAGATCTCTTGTGCGATGCTTGATGATGTTCAAATAGCTCGGGAGGCACCTCGATATTTATATGCCGTGTCTGGGTGGTCGCGGGCTACATCAAGTTCTCATACTAACTCTGTACCTACTAACAAACTTCAGCTTCTTCTGAAAGTGCGAACACCATTTGACCCTCACAATTCCGTTATCTCACTTGACTTCTGAATCGCAATACCATGAGTTTTCCCTGATGGTGCTTCCACACATCAGTCCATTCGTTGCGATCCATCTTTGTCATCATGGAGTTTTGCTTACCACTGCATACGCCGAACGGTCTCAATGATCGAACCAACAAAGGGGCTAGCTTTGTTATCAAACCTCTCAGCATCGCAGATATATCCTGCAACCGACAGCTGCGAGGCATAAGATAGACTTGTAACGATAATTGGACCAATAGCCATTAGCCCTCCATAGTCATATCGTTATCGTTTGGTTCTTGTCAGTATCTGAAGGATAGTATTGACGTGCGTAAGTGCGGGTATGCTTGATTTCTGAAAATACCTCATCCAACAACACCAATCACTTCTGTGACTTTGATCGCGAGAGTGTGGAGTATAGAATGTGTTGCTTAACTATTGTCTGTAAAAACATCCCGTTACTTAATGTCCACTTTCGCAACTAATGTCTTTAGTGCTCAGTAACACTATGCAACGTCGACCGATCTGGCTCGAGCCACTGGCATAAGCTCGCCAAAGGTCTTCCCTCATATATCCTACGAACGGGATCCTGTCGGACAGACGGCCGCAAAGTATACAGGTTATGAGGAGGGCTCTAATGACCATGTGTTTGGTGAGGGGATGCAACTACGGCGACATCTGCCGATGTAGCGCTGTCCCAACGCTGGTGTGGGAGGAGGGTGTTGGCTTATATTTTTGAACTCAGAATCCTAAGGTAGGATAACTATTGTAACGGGGGCACCCTAGAGAGAGGTGAACTCTAAGGTTACGACCGCACTAAAACTCAAAGTAGAAGATCAAGATAGAGTAAATAATTCACGAAGAATCAAAACTGTTAAAATTAATATCGTTAAGCTTGAAGCTTTACTCAATTAGGTGTCTCGAGGAAAAGTTGGTTGTTAAAGTAGAATGCCAAACGCTTAAACTTAAGTAGATATCAGATTTAGGCCTTTGAGATTCACCACTACTCTGACCTTGTGCGAGTACCCTGTCCGGCTCAGGGTTTGTCCGAGGTCTACCCTCCATCAGGATCTATCCTGCCGGAAGTGTCGGACCAACTCGGGTACACTTAACTCGGTCAATAGGATATGAGTTTCTGCAATGCATCTCCAATACAACTATAGGTGGAAAAACTCTTTCTATCGAAGTCATACCAGTGGCTAACTGTGATGACAACAACCGGAATTGTCACCTAGGTGGTGGACTCACTGGCCCAGTGGCAGTTTCATCTATACAAGCTATGCAGTCTATCATTTAATCTACGTGACTATCTAATGTGATAAATTGAATTGCAAGCTCCTCCGGTGAGATGTAGCCGATCGTTGGCTAAGTGGGCGCTACCTATAGCTAGCCTCTCAGGGCATGCTCTACCGTGATAAGACTCATACCTCTAGAGTCCAATAATAACCCATAGTAATGCTACAAGTCAAGGGGAGAAGGTCCCGGCTGGTTGCTAAGGTATTTGTCCCGAAAGCACCCTGGCCTCCTTGAACTACCTAAGTATCACTAGGAAGACTACCCTACTACCCGTAGGTTAAGATAGACTCCTAGGTGTCGGACAGACCATATATAGGTGACCCCTATTTTGGCGGTTATCCATAGTCCCCTTATATATCCTGCGAACGACATTCGGTCACACGAACGACGACGACTTATACTGTGTTACGGCAGCTGCTCCAATGACCTCTTTTAACAAGCAAACGAGCAACTACACAGCTGTCTGCCTACAACGCGCTGTCCCAACACTGGGGCCAGAGGGGGGTGTTAGCTAAACCCACCCAGGTTCCATAGTATGTTTGGGCCACCCTTACACAGGTGTGGGGCCTCTCCGCGCAGATGCGTTTGTGCCCAAGAACATCTAAGAGCCGATAGAATGTGAGGCAATCGTCCTCTAAGTTCTAGGATGACTTTGCTGGTGAAGGTAGGGTAACTTGGACTCCTCAGTAGGGTAACTGGGGTCCATAGGTGTTAAAATGTACGATTTCCTATCTTGTAATAGAATGGTCATGTATGGACTGGTGGATTCTAGAAGTTTCCTTGGGTATTATTAATGTTCGTGTAACATCAGATGGATATAAAAGGGGTTGGATTTCCTTTCATCTAGATATTTCTTTGAGCTCCAGTTCACTAGATTCAGAATTTTCAACGCCTACAATCTCCCTCTCAAGTCTGCCCCCTTTCGTTCTATCTCCCCCACTGAGCTGTTTCAAGACAACGACTTCCCGACGATGATGGTTGGTGACCTCAACTTACATCATCCATCTGCCGACCCTCTACGAACATTCGACTCTAAGGAGTACAACCTATCGAATCCCTATTACAGCCAGGCTTCGGAACATGGCTACTCTCTCCTCAATCAACCTGGGTTATATACATATTTCCCCTTCGCACACAACGCCAGGCCCTCGGTCCTGGACCTTGCCTTCGCTAACGGCCCGCTTTTCCCTTCGTTCTCTCATTGGGACACACCTCTCCCCTCGACTGGCTCTGACCATGTTCCAGTGCTCATCACATTGAAGTCTCCCAGGTTCAGGCTCCCACCTCCCTCCCCCAACTGGTCAAAAACGGATTGGTCCAGTATCTTACCCACCCTCCCCTCCTTGATACCTCCCCCTCCTCCGTCTGTCTGCTCGCCCTCCACCTTCAAAGAGTGGTTCGACACCCACGCCAATAGGGTCAGGACCCTCATCTCCTCCAACACCCCTGTGTCACGCCCGTTCCCCAGATCCAAGCCATGGTGGTCCCCTTTACTCTCCCACCTAAGATCTGCTTTCCACTCGGCCTCTCGGACATACAGGTCCTCTAGAGACTCCAACGATCAGTCGGCTCTACGCTCGTCAAGACGCTCTTATTTTGCTGCCACTAAAAAAGCTAAGTTCGCCCATTGGTCTGCCTACCTTTCGTCCCTCACCCCCTCATCAGTTTGGGAGGCCAGGAAGCTCGCCTCCGGAAGGCAAGCCTCGAGGTTCCCCTCTTTTCCTGACGAGGATACTCCTGAGGGCATCAACAGGGCCCTACTCTCACATTTTTTCCCCTCCACTCCTTCCCCGGCCGACACTCCCCTCACTCTCTCTCCCTACCCTGACTATTTTCCTCTCAGTCAGGAAGAGATCACACTCGCCCTCTCAAAGTCCTCCAACACTTCCGCTCCTGGCCCTGACTCGATCTCCTACGTCGTGTGGAAGCAGGTTCACCGGTCATGCCCTTCCCTCCTCACCGATCTCCTCTCTCCTTTGTTACGCTATGGACATCACCCCGCCTCCCTGAAGAGGGCGAACGGCATTGTGTTAGATAAGCCTGGCAAGGCGTCCTACGATACCCCTGCCTCCTTCAGGGTCATTGTTCTACTCGAAACTCTCTCCAAGATACTGGAACGAGTTATCGCTTCACGTCTCTCCCTCCTGGCCAGGCATGTGGGCCTGCTTCACCCGCACCAGACAGGATCCCTCCCGGGTCTCTCCACTTTCGACGCCACATCTACCCTCACCCATGAGGTTCGCCTCCTCCAGAGACTTGGGTCCAAGGTCTCCTCTCTTTTCCTGGACATCAAGGGCGGCTTCGACAATGTCGACCCTGGCCAGCTCACGTTGGCGCTGCGGGCTAAAGAGGCCCACAAATACCTTACTGCGTGGGTTGGCAGCTTCCTTACCAACCGCATGTGTAGACTTCTCTTCCAAGGTTCCCCAAGAATATTTTCGCCGGTTGCCGTAGGTACCCCCCAGGGCTCCCCCATCTCCCCCCTCCTCTTTGTTATATATGTTTCTCCACTACACCCAGTGATACCTAAGGTCATTGTGATCTCCTATGTGGATGATTTCGTGGTCACGGTCTCCTCCGCCTCCCATAGACACCACGTTCAACTCCTTCAAGGCCACTACCGCTCCCTTTGCAGGATTGCGGCGCCCAGAGGCCTCACCTTCTCCGTTCCCAAGACTGAGCTCATTCACTGGCGCACCCCTCAGGAACGCTCGCCTCCCTCGACGGCAGGAGTCCGGCTGGACGACTTGTACTTTTCCCCCAAAGACACGGTAAGGTGGCTAGGATACTGGTTCACACCCCCTCTCTCCTCGAGTGCCCATTTCAGTAAAAGGCTGTCCCTCGCCCAGGGCGCTTTCGACACGATCAAAAGGCTCTCTCCTCCGGGGATGGGTCTCCCTCCGTACCTCTGCCATAGGTTGGCTTCGTCCCTTCTCGCCCCTGTTCTCCTATATGGCTCGGACCTCTACACTCCCCTCGTGGGGATGCGGGATAAGTTGGACGTCTTTTGGCATCGTGTCCAGAGATGGGTCACCAACTGCTTCTCCTCCACCCCGGTTCCCATACTGGCCATCGAGTCCTGCCTCCCTCCTCTCGTCCTCCTTATAGAACACCGTCAACGCATGGCGGCCCTAAGAATGGTCTGCTCTCCGCCCGAAATCAATCCTGCGTCGGCCAGGCTCCACAAATTGGTCCCAAACTGGTCTTCTTACCGCTTCCCGCTCGGTCATCGCTCCCTGCTGGTCAAGTTGAACCCCGCCTACCGCCCCCTTATGTGGAAAACACCCCAGGTGACGATCCGCAAACACCTTCCCATCGATGAAATCGCCCACAGGACGCTTCCCCTGCTTAAAGACAGGCTTTTCTTTCCTTAGCACAACCGTCAACTGGTCCCTACCCTATCCATCCCCCCGGTGGATGCTCCCTCGGACTCGTACACCGCCCTCAAAAAAGAATCCCGAGCGATCCTCCACAGGCAGTGGCGCTCGCTCGCTCCTCCTCCCCCAGGCTATTTTTATCCACCTTCGCTCACGCCCCACCCCTTTATGGGCCTCCCTAAGTTCATGGCCGGTCGCTTCCATCAGATGCGGTCTGGCAAAAGCTACCTCGCAGCCCACCCTTCCTGGTTCAATCGGGACACTTCCTCTCTCTGCCCTAGGTGCCACGCCTCGGCCGAAACCTTTGAGCATGCCATCCTCCACTGCAAGGCCCGTCGCCGCCTGAAGGAGTGTCTCCTCCCGACCCTCACCTCGCTTGACGCCGCCTCGCCCCTATGGTCCTCCGATCACGATATCGCCGCCCTTTCTAGATTTATTGCACTCACGGCCACCGGTTTCCCGCCCGACATGTTCCCCCCGAGCCCTACTTCCACTACTGCCCACAGCCCTGTTCCCTCCCCTCTCTTTTCCCCCTCGCCCCGCTTCAGGTTTTCTCCCGTGGAGGATGTTTGATTTTTTTTACGGTTTCTTTACTTTGTTGTTTAAAACGGGGATCGTGAGATCTGTTGGTTTTGGATATTTCTTTACGAGTTTATGATGATTTCCCTTGGTTGGTTATTGCGTCATGGTTTGGCTACGCTTTGGAGCACTGGGTGGTTAGGATTTTCTTTTGTTAGTTATTTTATTATAGGTTTTGTTTACGCCATAGCTTACCGCTGCATGCGAGTTCTTTGTACCTTTAAACAAATGAATACATGACTTAAACAAAAAACAAAACAAAATCCTTTCATCTAGATAGATCACGCAAGCTTGAAATATACTTCTACACTCTTAAACTATATTGTGTTCTTAATATTGTTACCAACCTTCTACGAAGACAAGTGCAATATCCCACATATTTTCAGGTTATGAGCCCGGGTTAGTTAGATACTTCTGCTACCCGTATAACATAACTGTTCAAGACATAAGATACTCTTCCTTAGCGAAGCGTGATACACTATCCTCTATACACACTTTCTCTTCCATCAAACTGGCTAGAAAATACTACGACACCCAAGGTTTCGACCAGTATTACGACGCCGAAAGTTTCTACCTGTGCCCACGTTGCAAAAAGAAGAATACCGATTTTTCTCTCCTCCCTCTCATTCGAAAAACCCACGTTGACATCTGCTGTCTGAGAAACTATCTTGACGTACGAGCAAAGACAATATACTGTTTACGACACTGTCACGACAGCAGATACGCTAGGACTGGCAGAAGATACAACTCCAAAGCCGTCTAAGCAATGTCTTCCTCCGACAAGAAATCCTCATTCTCTCTTACGATCAAAGACTACCCCAAACTCACCGGTAAAGCCGACTATCTCACCTGGGCAAAATCATGGCAATGGGCCTTCAAATCAGCAAAGCTATGGCCTATCGTTAGTGGTGAAAAAGTGAAACCGGAAGTGAGAGAAGAAGGAAAGTCATCGGACTCTACGGTTAAGACAGCAGCAGAATGGGAAGAGGAAAATACTCAGGCAATGTTTCTCCTTATCCAAGGAGTATCGAGCACACTACAACCAGACATAGTCTCCTACGAAACCGCCGCCGAAGCCTGGCAAGCAATGAAAGACAGGTTCGACAAAGAAACACCAAACACTGACATTATCTCCCTCAAAAACGTACTTCTTAACGACTTCAAAATCAGACAGAACATCGCCGATCACACCACCAACTTTGAAAACGCATGGAACAGACTAGCGACAGGGAGTAAACAAGCCACCGATAACAAAAAATCCTTTCTCTACATCACCAAACTCATGTGTGAATCAGAGGAATTCAAAGGAGCCGTCTATATTGCCTCTTTGATGGATACACATCTCGACTTATGCGACACTTTAGCCACCCGTGAGCAACGCGATTATGTTGATGTCCGAGATTTCTTCCTCAGCCAAGCCGCTGATAAAGCCGAAACAAAAGAAGACGATAGAGCACTTTTTGTACCTAGAAAAGATCAAAGGAAAAAAGAGTGTACCTGGTGTAAAGCACGCGGATTCAAATGGGACAACCACATCACCTCCAAATGTCACAAACTTAGAAGGGAAAAAGAAAAGAAATGAAAAAACCAACATGCCGCGTCAGCCGCCCCCGAAACTTTTACGATCCTAGCAGCAACCAATCAATCATCTGAAACGACAACCTCCACTTGGTTATGTGACTCAGGAGCATCTAGTCACATTTTCCCAAACTCAGGTGATTTCCTAAGTCTTACACATTCAGACGCTAGGATAATAACGGCGGACGGCAGAACACATAATGCAATTGTATTCGAGGATACCCGATTACGTGTGCGATTGCCAAATGGCACAGATCATACCGTGGTTCTCACCAGAACTCTGTATGTTCCCTCCTTTCGATACTCCCTGGTATCAGAGTCAAGACTTGATGACGCAGGAGTAAAGATATTGGTTGAAAAAGGAAAAAGAAAGTATGAAAAAGAAGGAAAAGAGTTCATGACGGCTAGAAAGTTAGATGGATTATGGAAGGTAGACTTAGCAAAAGAAAAAGCATTAGCTATTTCATACGGTTCCACATACGAAGAAAGACACGAATCACTTGGCCATCCCAGTATAATACGAGATGTATACAAGGATTCTCCACCCATACAAATCCCAAAGGATTTCGATTGCGACACATGCAATAAGCAAAAATCTCAACACTCAGCCCCTCCCTCGGTCGGTATTCGAACGGAACAACCCTTTGATAAGATACACTCTGATCTTAGTGGACGTTTCATGACACCTACACTAGGAAAGAACGAATACTATATGACCTTCGTGGACGATAACACGAGATATTGTTGGATATATCTGCTAAAATCCAAGGATCAAGCCTCTTTGGCTATACACAATTTCTGGCAATATACGCAAACCCAGTTCGGTAAAACCATTAAGCGACTTCATAGCGATAACGGAACCGAATACGTAAACCAGGATGTCTCTCTCTTTCTTCAGAAAAATGGAACCTTGCACACTACTTCTCCTCCACACCATCCTGAACTCAATGGTGTAGCTGAACGGATTAATCAAACCTTACACACGATAGTACGATGTATACTCCCAGAAGACA
>Ga0307509_10001674_pt1 | contig 36986 bp, 48 predicted proteins | sample 10_EM_MG_FD_202245 | JGI IMG/M metagenome (GOLD analysis project Ga0307509, IMG submission 202245) | Populus trichocarpa ectomycorrhiza microbial communities from riparian zone in the Pacific Northwest, United States - 10_EM | ecosystem: Host-associated > Plants > Roots > Unclassified | place...
ATTACTATCGCTCTGAGAGAGCTCTTGTATTTAAACTCATCTCCTGGCTAGCAGGAGAACGGCAGACTTCAGCAGACTCATGCTTTATGAATATACTTGGTTGAACGGCGATCTCAGAGTTCCACTTGCCCTTTAACTATTATCCCTCATTACCTTCGAGTTCTCTGAAGCCTCCCTTAGACCTAGCGCTTGCCGGTCAATCGCTAGCCCTCTATTGTACCTTTTCGTTAGAGAGGAGTAAACCTGTTACACAATAGAATGTGAGGCAATTGACCTCTAAGTTCTAGGATGACTTTGCTGGTGAAGGTAGGGTAACTTGGGTTCCTCAGTAGGGTAACTGGGACCCATGGGCATAATGACCAAATTCCCAAGGTAGGGTAACTCTGCCCTCTTATGCCATTAACCCCTCAGGAAGTCCTCCAGTCGACCACAGCAGTCGTCTCGGAGGTCCGTGTAACATTCCCATAATTCTCTTGACCTTATGCGAATGTTTTCCCGAAAGGGTACCCTGCCTAGTAGAGTACCTCATGGCTACTCAACTATTCCCTAGGCCTTATCCTCGCATTACCAGCCATGTGTATAATATATACGAGACCATACCACCTCTGGATACCACTTGGTATACCATTTGGGCTAAGGTGATAGTGATTGTAGCTACCTATCGTAGGGTCGTTACACCTTTGTCCCTTTAATTATTCCCTCAGTGAATCAATTTGTCTACCATGATCGTTTAAACAACCTCCTATCTGATATACTTGAAAGAGTTCGAGAAACCCATTGTACTGAGCCTATCTTCATGGAGGATAACTCAAGAGTTCCTAAAAGTGGTGCGGTAAAGGTATTGCACAATGCACATGAAGTAGAAGTAATGGGATAGCCAGCATGTTAACTAGATTTGAACCTGATTGAATATCTCTGGTGTTGGCTGAAGAAGCAATGCAGAAGATGTATCCTGATATCAGGGATACAAAAGAAGGGCCTGAAGCAGTTATGCAACACCTTGCTGCAGTGCTTCCACCTGTATGGGATACACTCAAGTTAGAATATTTGGAAAATCTGTTGAGAAGCATGCCCTCCTTGGTTTCTGCTGTTATTGCTGCAAATGGGTGGTTTACCAAGTACTGAATTTGTTTTCCTTTTTTCTTTATATACATGTGTTCTGCTACCTGTATTTAATCTTTTCACTCATCCCCGTCTACTTCCCATGTATGGCTAAGGTGGAGGAAGAGGGAGTGTCTCCACCGCCACTAGGAGCATACAGCAATTTTTGATGCTTCGGAAATACTTTTGTCACCGGACTGTATAAGTTATTTTCATGACATACCATAGGAGTTTTTTTTACTGGAGTCTGCCGAACAGACCCTAAGACTTCCAGAAGGTCGAGAAAAACAAAACTGCTGTCGTGGCTATTGGGAGGGCGTATGGGCTATAAGTGAGTCCGTGAGTGGCCCAAAGGGAATGAAACGATGAAGGCACCGATAGTCACCATACCACGCACTGTCCGATGACCCTCCGTAAGGCACCGGATCGAAGAAATGGGGGGGGGGGTACAAGAGGGTAGCGGGTACTTGTATACTAGTAGAAGGGGTGCAAACAAAGATGAAAATGTGGAAAAAAAGACGGGGAAGGGAAGGGAGGTGTGTGGTGGCGGTTGCAGTGGTGGGAGGTTATGATGGTGGGAGGTTAGACTGGTGGGAGGTTGTGACAGGTTGGAGTTGGGCGGTATTTCTTATCACGCTTCCTCGGATAAGTTACTGGAGAGTCCTCTTGGTGGCATGAAGAGTGTGGAACTTGCCGAACCTTTGCGCAGGGGCAAACCGATCCGACGGATCTGTTTTTCCTTCTTCTCAACATCCTCACCCCACCCCTCCCTAGTCAATTCGCTCACCACTTAAAAATATCCTTTTTTCTTTACAAACCACCGTTTCCTCTTTCCCTTCACTTTACTCTCCATTCGAAACACAGCCTCCTGTCATTTTTACCTCCACCTCCCCTTGCCGAGTAGATTCCTCTAAAACACAGCACAACGCTTCATTCCAACCCAACTTCACCTTGAAGTTCTCTCCACTTGTAGTGTATTCTACACTTTGTGGGGTTTGGGTTCGAGTCACTCTAGTATTGCGGTCCTGGTAGGTTCCCCGGCAATCATGAATACTATGTTTCGGCACTCCAGAAATTGGATAGCATTAACACATCACTCTATTAGCTCTCACAAAAAATACCATAAAAAAGGCGGTAAAACAAGCTAAAGCTGCTCCTCTCTCTGTACGAGATCATCCCCCTCCTGGTTCCCCCCGATAATCCGACACACAAGAAAGCAACAAACTACCCGATAGTGTAACACATCGCAATGAAGAAGCAACCGATCCCTCAAATTCTTTATAAATCCCTCTTCCCAGCACCAGAGCCCAAGGACCCTGCTACATTCGAGCAATTTGTCAACGAAGTCCTCGATCCCGAGATCCGTGCTGAAATCGCAGAGTGGTATAACTGCCACACCTCCGAAGAACTCGAAGAAGTCTACCCTGGTTGGGATTACGCCGACCGTGATGTCCGTACGAGGCTCAGCAGATACAAAGGTCATAACAGACTCTTCAGGGCATTCGACAAGTTAGGCCTGAGCGCACACGAGATCAATAGCGTCGTAACTTGGCATGGGACTCGCTGGGAGTTGGAGGACTGGGAGGCTGAAACCGGTTCAACTATGGACAGAGATCCTTCCATTTACGATGAAGTAGAAGATTATGATTATGACGATGAAGAGGATGAGGATGAGGGTGAGGGTGAGGAAGATGGCGGGGGAGCGGGGGCAGCCCCAGAAAGAAGGGAGGGAGCTACTCAAGGCAGTGTCACCAATACTAGCCACCGTTCCTCCTCGGGCCCCCCATAGGTCAGCCGTGGGAATATGGTATTCATGATACTCAACGGTACTAGCTAGACTTTAAAAGGTCAATAAGGCCTAAATGTCTAATAATTAGAAACCTCGGTGAGAGTCAAAGAATCCAACAAAAAGCAAAAAAAAAAGGAAAAGGGGAGGAGGAAAGTTGAGGGAAGAAAATACCCTCAGGGCATATGAAAATAGAGGCAAGGAGCTATAGTTCGCCTCATTCCGCGATGTTTACTCTGCTGTTTGGAGGTTCCTCGTTCGATTTCTTTTTACCAGTCTTACTCAAGCTCAATTGTCTTTTAGGAATTCCGCTTGCCTACTCTATTCCCTAGTTACGTTTTTTCCACAATCCCCCATCCTTACTATTTTCTGACCTTTTTTCTTCTTGCCATTTAATTTTTTCCTCATTTATGCTGGTCTTCCCTCGTTTTGCTCCGCAAAGGCCCTGCTTAGTCGGCTGGTGGGGCAGCCATTTCCCTTCTTTCCCCTTTTCTTCTACCCTCGGATAGATAACTCAACGCTTGAAGCTTTGGTATAGTTTTTCATGGCGCCCAAAATATACCCCCACCCCTTATTTCATTTTTCGTAATTCATAGTGAACCTTCCCCCCACCTCTCTCCCTTTCAATGAGTTTCTTATCTACTTAACTCTCATCTAGACTTCAACACCTTTATCTTCGTTCTTAGTTCCCCCTCTTTCCCCTTTTTTTCTTCCACTCTCGTCGCTTTCACTTGAGCAGACTTCTAACTAGTTGATTAATTTGTGTGTACAGCCTACTTATTTGTATACATGGCGTATTATTCATATAGATAACACATCTCCCCAGGGGGTTTACCTACATTTTTCTTCTTTCTTTTCCATATGCTTGGTCTTTCCCCTTATGCTTCTGGTGCTAGTGGGGAAAAACCAAGGTGGCTTTCTCCGAGTGATGGGATGTGAACAGGAGAGTTTAGAAATCCTCGCTCTACGGGAGCTAAGAGATTGAAGACACGACCTTTCCAGATAAGACTATATTGGGCGAACTGACCCTGCTGATTTGATATGAGCTAGCATAATCTAGCCCCGGATCGGCCTAAACTTGTCACCTAGGAAAAGATGTGAAAAATAAAGTGCCCAAAAAGGAAAGCTGCCCTTGACTCGGAATAGCATAGTAGTCTTCATTGTTTTTTCGGGATTTTTCGCTCGTTATAGCGAGGTTTTGGAGGATTTTCCTTATAGAGGGGGTGGTTAGTTTGGGGTACCACTATCTCTATCTTAAAGTGCGGATACAAACGAGTACGGAATGAGAGTCCAGCAAGCCACCAAAATGACAATATCCTCCTTAGGCAATTCTATGACGCAATTTGTGACACATTCGAAGTCTTCTCACCCTTCATTTCCCCATCACAACCCATCACTCACTCTTAATTGAACCTAGCAGCAGAGACCAATGTCTCCTACGACCTCTCCTCCCCCGCACATGCTGGCACTGTGAGATGCATCTGACACAAACTGGAGGATAGTGGCTACATCAATGGCGGTGAGCATAAGGGATGTACTCCATCTCAGACGTGACCTTCCACCCATGGAACAGCCTAGCTTCAGCCGTAGATCCAGAATCGGACAGGAAGCAGCAGACCTCTATCGAGACGCTGAAAGTTGTGGAATGGACGGAAGAAGCAAACTACCATTTCCGCCTCTCAGAACTTCCCCACGGCTCCTAGAGTTCTTCCGGGCTAACCCAGACTAGGTCGCGCCCCGCGCACGCTACAAAAAACTCATCGCGGCGGTATAAACTGCCTAGAAGATTTATCCATCCTGCGCCCGAGCGCCCTTCTCCACTGGGACACCCCAATGGCCTCAGACCCCCTCACAGACCATCAACGTCTGGCCCGACGCGCTGACAAATTGTCTCACGAACACTACATACCCAACTTGCCCCCTCCCCCCTCAACCTCCTTCTGGCCAGTAAACTCACAGGTGATAGGTAAGGACATCCCCCGTTTCCAGACAATCCACCCGCCAGCCTTCCTCCTCGCCCTCAACCTCGCCCTACCACGCCACATCCTAAGATACGCACACTAGACCATGAACCGTGGCAAATGAGTGTGAGCGGCGGCAACGCCGCCAACCCCTTCTTCGCCCTATCCGAATTCGGCGTGGATGTCATGTGCTTCTACCCCCTCCACGAAGGTGGCATCACCGATGACGACGACAACAACGAGCTCACCGTAATCACCAGCTACAAGAATGGCTGCGTAGACGTCCTGGAAACCCCCCCGCATCCTCAAGCAGAAGTTTGACCTAGAAAGAGTCGTCAAGCGCTGTGCCGAATCCAACCTGTCAGAACCCCCCCCCCCCGGAAGACCAAGAGCACCACAGCCTCCTACCCAAGACCCTCCCCGGACAGAGAAAATACAATATCTACATCCAAACCTGGCATTAAAGGATGTTATTATAGCAGCTCACAAAGTCATTCCCCACTTTCCATCCCCCCAAGCAATAACTAATTTACTCCAAACAAGAGACTACCTCCAGCCCTCCGCACCCACGGCTATCCGAGATCCTACATAGAAGTACTTACAGGTCTACCTGCCCACCGAAGCGGTACTCATCAGTGGAATCATCCCGCCGCTGTTCATGCCGGGTAAGGGGAAGGAGTTACTAGATGGGTTGGGCCTGTGCTAGGATAGGGGAGGTTTTGTGCGAGGGGTTGGGGACGGGGATAGTGAGTATGGGGGTGGGCTATAAAGAAAGAAGGAGGCAGGTTGGAGCATGGGGGGGATGGGGACAAGCAGAGGGGGATCTTGTTTCCGCCGCCTGCTGAAGGGTTCGATCAGTAGATTCTTTAGGCAACACATTGGGCGGGGGTTTTTGGTTCGAGTGATTGGTTGTGATGGCGGGTGGCCTTGGTAAATTTGCGCCGGGCGGTTTGAATTTGTGCTCAAAAAAAAAAGACGCTAACCTTGCATTTACCATAGCACCTCACCACTGCTTCCCACAAGGACAACTCTCCAAGAGGGAAGAAGAAGAAAAAACTCTATATTGGCAATCACCCCACTCACAAACCTCCTCTCTTTATCCAAAAATCCACTCAATCTAATATACAGACAAGGCACCATCGCTACTAGACAACGCCACTGGTTTCCAAACACAAATCAAGTGAATAATTAGATAAAAAGGGCTAAGTTCCCGACTAACAGGTAACTCTCCTAATTCTGGGCATTATTAATGCATCCTCCTGCACCCATCGCTCCATTTCCATTACAGCCACCACCACCACCACCACCACCACGCCCTCTTCAACCACCACCACTTCCGCTCCTTCCGTGCGTTGGGGTGTTTAGATTAGCCGGTGGGGGACGGCTCTATAAGTCAGTCATCAGCGGAGGACTGAGGCCTTTACAAGATCAGTGGCGTATTAGCATGGACGGGACAGAACTTCTATCTTGCCACCGCCGCCAGCGCCTCGGGAGGATGGGTATACGTTGGGACAGCTGTTGCGATGTCCTTGTACTCGAGTGGACGGCTGTGATAGTAGCCGTTCCATCCAATTCCTTCACCGTGCCCACTCCCTCCCCCTCCCCCTCCTCCACGCGGGGGAGTCTGGGCCCTCGCGCCCACCTGATCCATCCCCTGTGACAGCAAAGAGCTAAAGCTGCACATGAGCAGGGATTGTGTGGGAGAGGGCCTGTGCCCATCAGGATCAGGAGCAGCAGTGAGGAGGGGATTTGGCCAATTGACTAGCTTTAGATACCACAAATCATTTGACGATTTTTTTAGGGTTGGAAGGACATCAGGACTTAAAAAAGAAAAAAACTCTCGAGATTTTCCTTAATACATAGGGAGCCAAACGTTTCCCCCCGTGGCCGCTGATTCACCAATTTCCTCTTAGCTAGCTCCCTTGGTATCGCTCACGTTTTTTGTTACCTAGGCCGAGAACTAACAGATAAATTCAATACTAACCTACAAGCGCTAGCTGCTCGCATAGCGAGGGGCGAGTGAGAACCCGTGACTCCTTGTGGGGAGTAGAATTCCAATGAAGGCAAGCCATTTGGGAGGCATTAGGCAAAGAGCAACTCACAGGCAAAGTATATCATACAAGTAATCTACCGAAAAAGCAAATTCCGTCAGGATACCCCCTTCCATTATATAGCAGAGAACCAATCAGTAGGGAAATTCGACAAATCTCCTCTCCAAGACATAAATTACAACGTATATTATATCATGAAAGAGCTCAACTCACTATGCAACTGAAAGAGTAATCAACCGTTGTAAATCGAATACAGTTAAACAGCTTGAATAATATGCAGCTATTCCGCCTCCCCTCCCCTTCTCGGGCTCCGCTTGGAGCCGCTTCCACCACCTACCTAGCCGCTCCCCCCACCCCCTCTCTCACCGCAGCCACCCTCTCTTCTCTCTTCTCGTCTCCGCCAGCTTCTAGATATCCTTCTCCTCCATTGCAACCCTCACATTCTCCATAGCCTTAGCCTTAACAATAACGAGACTCGAGCTAAGCTCGCGATAGTGTGCTTCAAAATGTGGGGATATATACGCCCTGTTTCCTATCGAGTCGGGGCAGCGAATTGTGGTTGACTATTTCCACGGCGAAGTATAGTTAGTGCTTGATGTGATTGAGGAACCGCAAGGCTCTTGAACTATCTATTATAGGACATCCTCGACCCTATTCTTAATGATGAGGAATTCCCAGAGATGAAACTTGGGGAGCAAGATCATCCTCGGGGCCGTCATAGTGCGAGCGCGCTCGGCGGAGTTGGGGGAATTGGAGGGATTTCCTTTCTTATAGGAGAGGATAAGGGATTTCTGGTTATTCAATGCGTGAGTTTGAGCTACGGTAGGCGGGAATGATTCTAGTTGTTGCAATAATGTTGTGGGATTGGGGGCTAACGCGGTAGACACCCAAGCTTCTACATAGTCCGTTCGTCAGTCAATCTTTTACAGTAGCCCTATTCATCCACCAACAACCCATGACAGCAGAACCACCCAACGAGTAACCCCGCTTCCCATAAAGCTCAACAAGGCGTGCTCTTGAGCAGTCACTGTAGGAAAACCACACAGAACTGGGGGTCGCAGCATTTTCAACTGCGCTCAAGACACTTTGCTATATGGTGCCCTCTCAACACCTGAAATCGTTGGAATATACATGAAAACGTAGCTGCGAAGATGCCATCCGGGGAAGAAGAAAGGTGGCAGGAGGCAAAATAACATATCCCACGGTGTAGCGAGCGCCTATCATAGCGAGACATATACCCAAACAATAGCCACCATTACAATTCCTACTGAAGTTCAATCAATTGAGCCGCTCAAACCAGCATATGGCTCACTATGACGGGCGCTCGCTACACCGTGGAATAGGTTAATGTATGGAAGCGGTACGGGCAATTCAAGCAGATATCATGGAAAGAAAAAGGAAGTAATACGATAGCTGACTTAACTCCAGCCATCAAAAAAGAATTGTTAAGGTATTATACCGGCAGTTTCTTTCCCCGTTGGTGTCCAGCGGCACCCCCAGATAAGTATTTAACGATAAGACTCCGACTCTATCTCACCTATCACCCGAGATAATTCACAATACTGGTATTGTTGACCATGGCTGAAGACTCCCTCTTGGAAATCTATCCAAGCATGATATAATGATCTGAACTGTGTCTTATTCACTGGCATCACCGTACTTTGTTAGACAAAACGGATGCTGAAATTAGGGGTGGATGGCTACTAATCGAGCTTTGCTTGTAGACCTCTTGTAGGGTTGAGAGAATTGGCGGGTTTTTTGTAGCCTGATTAGTCTAGATTCTATTTATTATTATTTTATGGTTCCTTTCCGTGCTTGTTACTCACTGTGTCAGAATTTCATGATGCTGCGATAGTCAAGTGCATAGACGATGAATCCGGGGCATTGCAAGGGCACTGGCACCCAGTACTACCGTAAAAACTCACCAAACTCGCTATGCAGCCAAGCCCCGAATTCAAGGATTCCGGCCAGTCGGAGTGTAGATTTGTAGCCACGTCCGTTGTGCTGGCCAATTAGAGAGTGACAATCTGGGGGCTTGCATGGCGAGTTTGGCGAGCTTCTGCGGTACTACAACGATGAAATTTGGAATGAAATGAATGGATTCACAGGTAGTTGAGCAGGTAGTTGTGTAGAGTGGAGATTTATTGACAGGGAAATCCAGAGGCGGGCAACCCCCGGATCCCCGAAAGCTTTGCAAGCAATCAAACTAATATTACACTAAGAACAAAAAAGAAAAACCCACTACCACAAACCACCAACAACCAACAAACAAACTACAAACAATAATAGCCAGTGCACCGACGAAGAGATTAGGATCAGTTTCCCCCAGTGTTCTCAATAAGGGGGGCAAAACGTCCGCTTCCACGGCTCAGCAGAAGCGCAGCGCCCACCCAAAGCCTACCATGTGCTCAGAGGCTAGGGTGGAATTGAAATACGATCGTGCATTTGGTGAACCCGATATATGCTCCGGATCAATGGTAGCCCTCCGCCTCCAAACGCAGGAGCAAGTTAAAAGCAAATAATGGAAATAAAGTACAGCGAAGGGGCACAAAGACAGAAAAAAAAACTCTCAAACTACTCCATTTTTCCTCACAATCCCCCCACTGTCTAATGCAACAAGAATACACTCAACGATAACTGAAAAATCCTCCATCCAGCGGCCTTTTTGTTGGCGCATTGCGCCAAACAAAACCAAAAACGTGTCAGTCATCTGGAATTTTTCACCATCATAACTCACCATTCTCCATTGCTCACCCATTGTCACAAAGCCATAAATCTTACCTTCAGCATTGGTATGATAAATATCATACATGGCCAGAAGACATTGACTAATAGCGTGTATTAGGGTTGTTCGTTTTGATTCTATAATAAAAACAAACGACTGGCATGCTGTGGAAATAGTATCCACTACAACAAACTCTTCGTATCCACCAGTTTCGGAATCTGGTGCGATGAGTTCCATCTCCCTCCGGAGTTGGATCTCACGTCCGGTCACATTTTGGAAGTCCAAAATAATCGGTCCAAGGATATACAGGACTAGATCGTTCACATTAACTTCCATGAAACCAGGATTCGCTTCCAATGGGAAGCCTTCGATCCTAATATATTCGACTATGCGGCTGTACACCTTCGCCTTCAATGCCTTAAGAGCACCCTCTTCCATACACCCAACCTCATGGTTGACCTCCTTCAACATATCCCGAACAGGAATGGCACCTTCCGCCAATTTCTGTAAATTGACACCCAATCTCTTCATCATTGCTTCAATCGTCACCTTTGAATACGACGTAACCCACTCTGATTTTCGCTTTTTTGGCTTCGGGTTCTTGGAACCATCTAGTAGCGATTTCTAAAAATGACAATCGATTAGTAAGTACTTAATCTACTGTCTGTACACTGCTGTTCACTTAATTCTCCTGCCCCAACATGTACCTGTGGCAGCGTTATGGTTGGTGAAAATATACGAACACCGAAGATCGTTGGGACAGTGCATTTCACCGGCCACAACACTGCCACAGATACATGCTCGGGTATGAGAATTAAGTGAACAGCAGTGTATGTTTGAATAACTTACCTGGGTAGTAACGTTCTGCATAGCAGAAGAGAAGGCTGATAAGGAGCGCATCTTGTTGGTGCTCAGGCACGAGAGGGAGAATATCCTGTTAGCGCCCAAGCGCGAAAAGGAGCGTATCCAGTTGGCCATTGAGGAAGATCGTATTAAATGAGAGGTGTGTGAGCTGAGAAGACAAGAGGGGCAGGTCGCGGTCTTTTCTACACCGCCAAAAGAGGGAGGAGAGTAGGTGGGTGTCGGGAAGTATGAGTGATATGGGTGAAGGAGTGGATGTATGGATGTATGTATAGATGTATGTATGTATGTATGTATGGACGTATGGATGTATGGAGTTGGACAACGATGACGGGCAGAAGGGACGGTGCAGAGATTGGGAAGAGTGTATTAAATGGGAGTTGTGGAGCTGTGGAGGCGAGAGGGCAGGCCGCGGTTTTGCTCTAGCGGCGCAAAGGTTGAGAAGGGTGAATTAAAGGTGAGGCATCTGAGCTGAGGAAGCGAGAGGGGCCGCGGTTTTTGCTACACCGGTGCAAACGCTAAGGGGAGTATAGAAGGTTGGGATGTAAGTGGAGACGAGGAAGGGGAGAGTGGTTAGGAGGTAGATGGTTTGGTAGGGGTAGAAGGGGGGATGAGAGGGATGGGAAAGTGAAGGAGTGTGCGAGGTTGAGGATGAGGAGAGATAGAGAAAGGAAGAGGTTGGCGTTGTTGGAGTGGAGGAGGAGGGAAGGGAGAGTGATGGTTGGGGTTGTTTTTGTTGTTAGAATAAAGTTTATAAATTTTAATTTTTTTTTTGGGGGGGGTACAGAGGGGCATGACGAAAACGGGTACGGTACAGTACTTGGTGGGGCAGACAAGGAAGTAGTCAAGGTTAGGGTTACTAAAAATTGTTTGTATCATAATTGATCTCGTCGCCCGCTGGTTTCCGTCATGGAGGCCACACTGTATTATACGAGCACAAAAGCCGTTGCCGGCATGTTTCATCTGTCCACTTACTCACTCGCTCGTTTACTCGCAGATCATCAGTGTATTCCCCAGAACTCTTAACCCTTCGCACAGATAACTTTTATAAACCGTGAAATGAGCCGCCACAACTCCGAAAGCCTGACATCTATCATTCCAACCATACGCCATCCGTCCAAAAACCCAGACTTATCATTAAGTTACACTCCACGCTCATCGCCGAGTATCTAGTACTTTAATCGCCTCGTCATGCTGACTAAGCATTTTCCTAACATAACTTCAACTCGGGCGTTAGCCGCTACATCAAAATAAAAAAAGGGCAAAGCTAGCATACTCATTCTCTCCCCCTCTAATCCTCTCCCTCCCGCGGTTCAACCTCTCAATACCCTTCCGAATACTCTCGACATGAACCTCCAGCGGAATCTCTAGCGGAATCTCCCCACCAGCCTCCCCCTCGCCCTGCGCGTCGCGAAGCATAACCGGCTGTGCGACTCTATCCCTGAGGTCCTCTAAATCCGATTGCATCTGCTGCAGCCGTATCAGCGATGCAGACACATGTGCCAGTGCTCTACTCCTATATGTAGCGATGTTGGCAAGTAGGCTCCGGTGGGAGGAGAAGTTAGCAAGCTTGCGGCGGTTGCCGCCGAGAAATGACCATAGCTCTGCGAGGACTTCCTGATGCTTCTCCTGGATGACTGAGTCCTCACGCGAGGCCATGTCTTGGATTGTCGAGAGGCGGTTTTCCAGGTCGTCCAGGTCGCGCAGGACCAGTTCTGCCTCGAGGATTAGGCGTTGGATTGAGGTGTCCATTGTGGCAGAGGCTTGAAGGAAGGTTTTTAGGATTGAGGATTCCGTCTTTTGTGGGTCGCGCGGGGCTATGAGGTAGAGTGGTGCTAACACGATCCCTGATACTGCGCTAGCGAGGTCAGATATTGCAGAAGGTAGCTGGGCATTTTCTAATGACCGAATGGCAAATTCATCCATTGCTAGGAGGCTGTCCACGACCCCGTTCACCCTGGAGCCGAAGCGGGTGAGGCCACGGGATGCCTGCTTAGCGGACTGAACGAAGTCGTCGAGTCTTTCTGATAGCTCCTCCCTATTTACTAGCTTGCTCACACGCACGAGCATGCTCAGATCTCGCACAGCAACTTCAGAGTTCTTGAGGTCTAGAGCCATACTATTGCCCCCCGCGCTATTCTCGAGGATGTCCTCGAAGCTAGCCTGCAGGTTTATCAGTTTTGGAAAGTCGGTTTGCGGGATGGGGTTCCCGTCGTTGCCACTACCGGTGCCGGTGCTGGCAAAGTCGCAGATGGGTACGTTCAGGAGCGACACCCCCGGCATCGCGCATATAGGTGATAGTAACCGGAACAAACTCTGCGCCGCAAATTGAAAAGCGTAGCATAGCACCACTACGAAGAGGTATATATAAAAGAGATATATGAGTGGCCTCTTCAACAATCTCAACCCCGTAAATGCCACTTCGGAAAGGAATCCCAGCAATGACCCAGCAGTGCGGAAGATATCCTGGGGCGCATCCTTGAAGTCGCCGAGTTCAAAGAGAGGGGGTGCTGGGGGGTTGAAGGTTGGTGGCTCGGGAGCGGGAGTGGGGGCGGGGGCGACGGGGACGGCTGGCGGCACGGGTGGCCCAGGCGGCCCAGGCGGCCCGGGTGGCACTGGAGCCTCTTGTCTGGGGATGATTGTTCGGCGCCGGGTAGCACTAGTAGAAATTACTCGACGGCGACGCGGGGGTGTGGCGCGCGAGGTTGAGGAGCGTCGCGGGGTTAGCGAGGAGCGGGGGGACGTGTTTGGTGAGCCGTCGCGTGGCTCTAGGTGGGACATGCTGAGGGCTGGATATGGAGAAGAGGGGGGCGATGATTGTAGTATAGAGGGGGCAGCTGCTGGATGCCGGCTCATGAGGATGTGTGTTCTCCAAGAGTGGTTGGTGGGGCTTTAAGTACTCGAGTACCTGTATTGAATAGGTTGGTCGTGGGGAAATAGAGCGAGGACTGGGCACTGGTAGCGGTCTAGGTCTAGGATGGGGTATAGTGTAGTGCGGGATAGTATGGTGCAAACAGCTTGGGTCGGGAATTCGTGTCGTAGAGAGAGAGAGAGCGTTCGTAGTGGGGATTGAGCTAGTTTTCTGCCCTAGGTCAAAACTGATCGCCTAATTTCGCTGGAGGTGCAGGATTGTTTTGTTGGCAAAAAAGAGGCTACAACATGACGTTCGCTGGCAGTGGCGTTGGCGTTCAAGATTGAAAGTTTCAGCCACTGATCCTCGCTTCAGTCCTTTCCCCGCAAGCTGCCAACCCCCCCCCCCCGCATTTCGATTAAGGCTTTAGATTAGGAAGCGGGATTGTTAAAGTAGGACGATCTCAACACCGAGCATCGTAAGGCACCGAGCAGAGAAGAGTGCCAGATCCCTATTATCGTGCACCCGCTAATAGTCCGCGACGGGCGGCCGCTTTGACTTTGTCTCGGTTGTCGTGCGAGCTAGCAGTTACTCGAGTATTCCGAAGAAAACCCCCTTGCTTAGGCTTAAGCGAGCGGATAAGCTCCCTCATGGCAGATGAATACCGGTCATAGCGGGACCAGCCACTTGGCCCACGTCTGACCGGATGCTGAGTGGTGTTTTGTCGCCAGGGGGGAGGATAGGGTTGAGGATTGGTGAAAGGAGTGGGGGTTTGTACAGTAGACAAGCAGCCTATCATACTAACTTTATAGTAGAGGAACGCCAGCATTGATTTAGTAAACCTCTGGGAGCGGAGATAATGCCATATTACCTTTGCTTGATTGCTTGTGTCACCCGTGCGGGTGTTGTGCCGAGAATGTATGTGATAATTTGTATAGATGGCTTTTCATGTCATAACCTGACTGTTGCGCACAGCAATTGCACCCTCATGAGTACCGTAGAACGATTGAGGAACTTGCTAATGCTATAACACTGGGAGATACCGGGAGACCCCTGACACAGTACCGGTGCTGTAGAGTATGGTACAGCGATTCACAATTGAAGTCCAGTTCGCTGGTTAATATCTTTACTCACCCATATCGTTAAAAGCTACTGCTGGAGGAAGTATCGTAATTGGCTGAATCCAACCGTCGGTCCCACAATTCCCCCCAATGCTCAGTCTACCGGTAATTCTACAGCTAAGCATCTTCATCCCATCCGACCTCATCCCATCTCCAACCCCCTTCCCGCCTAAATACTGGTACAAAGGAAGGAAGGGGAAAAAACTTAAATCCACCTCAGGCGCCAAAAGTTGAACAGTACTCACACGGCCAAAGTAAGGCCAGAATAATGAGCCAACGCGGGGCAACACAATTAATAATCTCACACGATACAAAAAAGGGAAAAGCGGTTTGCACAATCGGCTTTTTTTGGCATACGGTATGACCTAGCGAACCATCCCATACCCATAACAGGGTATTTCACCCTTGGAACTATTATTTCCATTTATGAGGTATGATATCACCTCTAGAAACTTCTCATGAAATGCTCGACACTTTCAATGAAATGAATCACAGTCTGAGGAAGAGTTTCCCATGTCCTCACAGGTGCCTATTTGTCCCCATATTTCGCAACCTCATTTTCTACGATACAACATGGGGTTGCATCACTCTGCCTGGGGCCTTTGGAGGTGTCAACCTATTGGTTCCGCCGTCACTGCAAGATGAGGGTGTCCGGCTTCAACTCGGCTGGGTGGGCATTCCATCGTAAAGAGTAGATAATAGTACCCGGCCCGGCTCTACTGCTGCTACTGCACGAGCTGCGGGAAGTGGATGGCGCACTATCAAGAACGATTAGAAATCCTCAGAAGCGAAGGAATTGTTACTCATAATATCTCTCCCAGGTATGGAAGGGCACGACCATGTGGATCGAATTGATGCATGGATGGGTCCAATCCCCACGTCCGGGATATTGGAGTTTACTCTTGTCTTGTTGGAGGTTGGAGCGGTGTGCTGTGATACAGGTATCGGCCGTGCAAGTGGGCACTTTGGGTATTTCGGGCATGTTTTTTTAACGGGGATGGTAATTTTACCTGGTTAGTAATACTGCTTCGGTAAAACAGCAGAGGGTGGGGCATTTAGAATTACATGTTTAGCAGAACTTTGACTTTTTTTACAATTATCTTCAGTTCATAAAGGGGCTATGAAGAAAATCCAGCAAATTTTATATGTGCTATCCTTTGCAATGTCACTAAGCCACCAACTTCCAAGCCTACCGGACCGCACCTGTAGCCCACAGCATAGTACCATTCAAGGGCGTGGAACCAGGTAGTGTAGTGCTTGAGTAATACAACTTGCAGTGCTCGATCAACATCAATGAAGTATAGAACTGCCTCCCTTGTAAGCCATCTTCCATGTCCAAATCCCGCAGTAGAGAAGGATATTTCACCTATCCAGGTAATCCCAAAGCACTCTTTGATCTCCCCCCTCGCTTTTTCACACACGAACCAAACCTAACTACAATATCCTTAGGGTGCAATTCCAGTCTACTTGCGCCGCTGAATTCAAACCGGACACCTAAAGTAGGGATTCCGGTACAAAGTGTCAAGCTCAAATCCTGCCATCCAAGTAAAATATATATTAGAAAAAAGCAAAAGGAACAAATATTCATTATAAAAAATTACTTCGTGTAAAGTTTATTCAATTTAACGCTACCAGAAGTCCTGTTAATTGCCCTAGTTGATACATTACATCCCTACCCCTCTTTTATACCTTCTTATGAAGCCTTTTATTCCCCCCTACTTTGCTTTTTTGAAGAAGAAAAAGTTATCAAGTAGATTAGGCTCCTGTTAGGCTGGAGGTCTTCCTACTCTCTTGTGGTTAGAGAAAGTCCCAGTTCCCTTGTGCGCTAATAGATGTGAACACAGGTATCATAATCATCAACTTTGACGCCAGCTTTTCCCCCAACTCAGCAATCATCTCCATAAAGAACCACTCTGTTATCTTTCAAAGAGTCATAATATGGATCCGACCATATCTGGTCCTCTCTTCCCCATAGCATGGATTCTTTGTTTTTTTTTCCCCCTCAAAAGATGAGCATCAGGCAGAATAAATAGGGTACAGATAACCCGTACAAGTACTTGTATGATAGTATCTTTTGCCGTTAGTCTACTTAATACCACAACAACCAATATACATTTAACAACCAACTAGACAAATTACTCACATCTCTGTTGGCTACGCTCCCTCTACTCTCACATTATTTCTAGTTAATTTAATACGTCGTTGAAGGCTCAGTTACCAGTAATCAATTATTTAGTTGTTAAAGTTTTAACTACAAGTGCAGGGAAGTTTTGCTCTTGTGCTACAGGACTTTTCTCCACCCTCGGCACAGTTCAGCACATCACCCATCACCAAACCAATAAAGCCACGGAACTCCGATTCCAAACAACAAGATTATTCATCCCTCAGATCTCAATTGCCCCAATCCCACGCTAGCCGCCGGATCTCCCGCATGCACATCATCTCATATTCCCCGTTACACACCTGGTAAGTTAACCGCAACCGCTATTAAGGCTAATACGAATTTCCGTATTTATAATCCACATTTCTTCAACCCGAACTAAACGGATAATGGCGAAGAGCTACCCGAAAGGGGATGTGTGTGTGATGCAAAATATTACCTGAACATGTTTTGAACTCGAGCCGAGGCTAATTCGGTCCCGCGCATTCCTTTTGCAACAGCATTTCATGTACGAGTACTCTTAGGCTGATAACACGATTTGGAGTGATGATGATGATGGTGGTCGTGGTGGTGGTGGTGGTGGTAATTGTGACGGGAGCCCGATTGTGGGTCGGTCTTGATTTCTAAAGGCTTTCTCGCTCTTTTCGCTGCTCTCTCCTTTCTCCGGCTGAATGGATGGATGGTGATACAGGAGAAAATCTGCTGAATGCCCTGCTCTCTGTGCTTGTTTCCTGATGTTCCGCCTCGGAGATCCTCCAGATCCTCCCAATCGTGGGAGTACGGCCAGTGGTCTTCTAGCCCTATTAAATTGTAATTATTCCACCCCACACACGCACTCCAGACCACTGCCTGAACGTTTATAAAGTTGACCTCTTCTCTCGTTCTTAGGAATTTTTTTCGATTACTGTAGACCGGACCTGATATCATCATAAGTTTCGCAACACTTTGAAGATCCATACTCGCATCATCCCAATACTCGGATAAGAAAAGTCCCTACACACATATATATATCCCCCCTCAATTGAAATACCTAAATGGTTTCCAACAAGCGTATTGTTTTCAACTCAGTCCCCAGTGGCTTCCCCGTTGCTGGAAAGGACCTCATCCTCGATACCGCCGAGGTCGACCTCGACAATGTCCCCGAGGGCGGTGTCATCACCAAGAACTTTTACGTCTCGTTCGACCCGTACCAGCGCGGACGCATGGTCTCCCCAGGCGCGGGGTCGTATATCCCAGAATACCCCCTTCATCAACCCATCACGAACAACGGCATCAGTCAGATTGTCAAGAGTCGCAGCCCGAATTTCAAGGAAGGTGACTTATGCAGCGGACACATCGGCACCGAGGAGTACACCGTACACCTTGAGAAGACAGTGAAGGGATTGAAGAAGATCGACAACCCGCATAATCTCCCTCTGAGCTACTTCACCGGCGTACTGGGAATGCCCGGATTGACTGCTTAGTATAAACCCCACCTTCCCCACCTTATCTCCCTAGTCTGCGATTACTGGACCCCACAATTGACAAACGAACGTGCGACACAGTTCCTCCCTCCACGAAATTGGAAGGCCGAAGAAGGGCGAGACAATCTTTATCTCGGCCGCCTCGGGCGCCGTGGGGTCCATTGTCGGTCAACTCGCGAAGCGGGAGGGCCTCCGAGTAATCGGCTCTGCTGGCTCAGACGAGAAGGTGGCCTACATCAAGAAGGAGCTCAAGTTCGACGAGGCGTTCAATTACAAGAGCATCTCGGCCGAGGAGGCGCTCAGGAAATACGCGCCGGACGGGATCGACATCTACTACGACAACGTTGGCGGCGAAACCCTGGACGCAGCACTGTTTCACGGCAACCAAAACGCCAGGTTTATCGAGTGCGGTATGATCTCGCAGTACAACCTCGCTGACCCCAAGGATGCTTATCCCATCAGAAACTTGGGGGCTATTGTTCCGAGAAGGTATACTATGAGGGTGAGTTGTTCCTTCTTTCCATATGTCATCACCCCACACCACAAAAGGGTGAATGTATCAGGATGATACCAAAAAGCTGGGATTACAAGATGGGGAAGCTTATCTCCTTTGGTAAAGCGTTCCTAACATTCCCCTTACAATTGCAGGGATTCATCGTTGGTGATGCAGACTTTGGTCCGAAATATTATCAGGAACATCAAGAGAAGGTTAGCAAATGGCTTGCAGACAAGGAATTGATCTATCGGGAATCTATCAGCGATGGTATTGACAATGGCATCAATGGCCTTCTTGGCCTGTTCCACGGAAGGAACTTTGGTAAAGCAGTGCTAAAGGTAAAGCAAACATCCCCCCCATCCCCCCCGCCCCCGCCCCCACATCCGCTCCAACCTCGTGAAAAACAAAGCGCAAGAATATGAAGCTGTCCTGTTCAATACACAGACTAACCCCAAAGCACTCACCCACAGATCGCCGACCTTGGCCAATAAATAAGAAAAAAGGGGGGGGGATGAACTTTCCCCCACTCCATCATCAACGGCAATTGAAAATGGTCTCGATGCAAGATGTACTCATTTGGGTGAATTACATGGCATATCACTCGGCCTCTCTCCTTCTCATCTCGTCTCTGCGAACCATGTTTTAAAAATGCCTTTTTCCATTTTCCATTTTCTCCCCTCTGCCATGATGACTTCCCGCTCCTGTTCCATCATCATCATCATATGTAACAGCACTCCCCCGAATGTATGAATCAATGAATCATGAAGCCTCTTTTCCCCTGTTTCTTTTTCTTTCTTTCTTTCTTTCTTGTTTCTTTTCGTCCTTCCTTTCCCCCGCCAAGTAGGAATCACAGTACTGCGCAGAGTGTAGATCTCATCACAGCACGGGAACAAGCTATCGTACATACCGACAGAGACAGAGACACGATAGAGAAAGCGAAAAGCACATGCAATCCGCGCAAGCACAAACCAGAAAGAAAGAAAGAAACGAAAAGGAAAGAGGTAAGAAGAAAAAGAAGAACAAAAAAAGCCAGCGTCTACTCGTAAGATACCGTACCGCTGGTACTTGTACTACCGGCTCAAAAGGTGGGGTTCACTGTAGGTTACGGTACTGTACAGTACGGTACATTCCGGTGCCAAGCCGAATCTGGTAAAACTGCGGCAAGGCTCCCTCACTTACTCGTAGACTAACACTGTACGCTCGCGCCGTCCCGATACTCGTGCTGCCGCGTCTGCAAAAAACGGACTATCATAATACCAACCGCACACCACGGCCAAGACTCCGAAGCTCTAGCCAATCTTTGCCCAGTATGCGAGGTCGGTCGGTCTGTCGGTCTGTCGGTCGGTCTGTCGGTCGGTCCATTTTACAAAACACTTAGCAAGTAAGTCAGGCATTTGTCCCGGCCCCACCGTAGTCTAACTTCTGAGGTTTGTGTGAAGACGCCTCGGTTCCGCATATAGTTTAGCGCCGAGAACTGGATGCATGAGGGCTTTTGCCGAGAAGTTATCATAAGCCGTAATACGGTATCATAGATGGGTGAGCTTTTTTTTTTTTTCCCCCTCCAATCGCCAAACTTTGCCCTACTACTACTTTCAATCCGGATCAAAGTTCCCTACCGGTATAGTATTTATTATTCTTATGCGTTGCTGTTGTTGCTGTTGTCGGGCTCTGCGATCTGTGGCGGGCGCGTACCTATGCGGGGAAATGCGGGCCCCGAGCCGTTGTTTTCACAAAAAAGCATTGTCGGTAAAGGGTTGCGCTGGTATATGTGCGCATCGGAGTGTCAATGTGTGTGTATGTATGGTCGGGGTGAGTAGTGGTGGCGTCAGTGCTGGTAGGATTCTGGCCCTTCTACCGTATGGAATTGGTGCTGGCTAGACTAGCTCTTGGGTGCGCTCCCGAAACGGGTTATAATAGGGTATTTTACACTACTTGGAGAAGAAGAAAAAACTAACGCGAGCTAGGAAACTTGAGTGATTCCTCATGATCAGAATGGGGTGCAAACTTGGTATCATACGCAACCTCCTTCCTCCTCACCGATAACTTGTTTTTTCCCCCGCTCGCTCGCTCCAAGCAGGTGGTGGGATCCATAGGGGGAACTCGAAGACAGTTTTTCCCGCTATGTTCCCCCTAGCCCCCAAAATAACCCAAAGGAGGGAATTCTAGACGTCTTAAAGCGTGAAGTGCAATTACTGTATTCCAGTTTTTACGGTTATGTACAGCACCTATTGAGAGATATGTTTGAGGTTATTGGGTCGTCAAGCGGGGGGATATCATAGGCAGAGGTAGTAGTAGAGGTGATAAAGGTCAACCATTAATACTATCCCCGGCGCACCCCTTCAAATTCGGATTTCTGAGCCAAGTTGGTTGGATATACTAACTATACCGACAGGCATAGATCAAGTGATAGTCTTTCTATTATTATACTGAATACCTAATATTCCACCCTAAGTTATTGTTACTAGTACAGTACATACTCCTAGCACCAGACCTACTTATGCCAAAATCCGAATTTAAGGAGGAAGAGGATGAAGCGAATTTGAGGGTGCCGCAATACTAGTTAGTCGAAGCATTGCGATTAAAAATACAATCACCAAGTCTATCATACCAATCCTAAAGTCTAGCAATATCAGTACCCTAAACTTGCCTTACCGGTAGTGCTCTCGGGAAAGTATCGCCAAGATTTCCGGATACTTTCCAACAATTTTCTAGTACATACTCGTCCCAGGCCATAAGAACCCGAAAGCAGGGGGCGGGGGGGGGCATCTCACCATATACTCCAGTGCAAGTATCATATATATAATACTCTTTTAGCCCCTGCTTTCTGGCACTGAGGGCCGGGGACCAGTACCGGTACCAGTATACTGGTAGTGCCCGGCAACTAAAAAAACCCCGACTCTTGTGATAATTTGATTCCTCTCATTGAGCGGATGAGCTCGAACAAAGATCTGCAGGTTATTACCCCGTGGGGTATAGTTTCTGCTAAGATATACCTGTATGCAATTATCTTGGTCTGCGTTAATTTAGCAGCTCCCAAATCATGGGAAAATAGCCAACCCCCCCCCCCCCACCTGTAATTCTCTAGGCAAATGATGAAATCAACACAGAAGCTTTTGAGCTCAGCGGTTGCAGTAGTACCAGCAAGGGGAATTTGAAATTGACCATATTTGGAGGGAGCAGGGAGGGAGGGGAGGGAGTCTGTTTTCATTGTCCGGCACCGCATTATACAAGTACCGGTACCAGGGGCAGGGATTATTTTTTTGCTGGTTGACAATCCTGCCTCGCACTATATGAAAACACCTCCCCCAGTACTCATATCATACCGTGAGAATCCTTTCCACTTGCCATCTCCGGCAGTCTTCTAGTGCTTTCCTCGCAGGGTTCAGCCTGGGCCCTTTGGGTAAGTTGGATCACTTTATTAACGGTTTTCGAGATTCCGCTACATGTTCCCGGCATGTACAACACTTTAGAACCTGGACACAGGGATCAAACAATTTGTATGGCAAATTGTCTGTGCGTATCTAAGCTCTCATTCTAAATTCAGATCCAAATGTTTAGGTTCTCTATGCTGGGAATGAGTAACTCGCCGGGCTAAACCCATGCTAGGTGGGCTGATGAGACGATTTCCACTACTAATCCTCTGTCGTAGCGAATCAAGAGTTTTCTACAGTATCCGTATTCGTACTCTAGTTTTTTTTTATTTTACATTCTCTGGAACACGATTTATGCATCTGTGGACCCAGGTTATGGTAGGCTCTTTCCCACCAAATATGGTGCCCTGCCATTATGTATACCATAACGTATTTCACGGAAGAGGGAGCACCCATCGCAGCGAGCCATATGCGGGTCTGAGCGGCACAATAAGTTAAAATTCACTCGAAATTGTAGTAGTGGGTAATATTAGGGTACAGGGTATATGGCTCACTGTGACGGGTGTTCTTTAACTGAATCATATCCTTTCCTTCTCCCTCCGTTTCGAAGACTTTGGGGGGGAACGTCGAGTACCGAGGACTACCGCATTGCTTTTCAGCCCTCCCTTCTTCCTCCTACTTCCTTCGCCCCTGCAGCGGAAGGAAGGAAAGAAGGTAGGAGGAAGGAAGCTTCGCCTTGCTTCCGAGCATCCCCGGCAAGATAGCAAGGCCACCTGACATTATTCGTGCGGTAGGTAGAAAACCCCAAATAAGGCGGGCGTCTTACGGCAAGGTACCGGTACAGTGCGGTGCTCAGATCTCGTTTCTTTTGCTATTAGTAGTGCAGTAAGAAAAGCGCAATTCTAATAGAGTAACTCAATCCCGGGGTTGAAAAAGCATTTTTGGAGTGCATAGTTTTCGACCTGATACGTCAGTTTTTCTGTGCGCGAAAGAGCGCTACAGGCACCAAGGTCTTTCGATTCGAAAAACCTGGGTCGGGGGTTTTCAGCCCGGGAGCTAAATGCTACTATACTTGTTCGCGTGTGTGCTAGTAGAGTACCGCAGGCTGTTCGAGATTTTGGTTAGGAGGCCGATTGTTACCGGTATGTCTGGTGGAGCATTAATGACCCTTGCGGAATAGCTACCAGATTATCCCTGTCGATCGCGGCAGCAGCCTAAGATGTGTTTGGCTTGGCAGGATAACGGAATTGGGAAAACTAGTTAATGGGATTCAATGTGGCAAAGGGCTTAGGCAATACCCTGTCCGTAAAATCACTAATCCCTCTCAAGAACTCTTCCCTCTGAATCCCGAGATTAGCGATCTGATTGAGATAGCGAGCGAATCGAAAGAGTTTTTCTTGCGTGGTGCAAGATTTTGTGGTGACTGGCCAAGCCTTCCGCCCTACCAGGGCTTGTCCGATATTACCGTATAATCTGGCAAAAGTCGGATTGACGCTAATGAGGATTTTCTTGAACCTGTCCAATCATTGCGGCCTATATGTTTAAACTGTGGCGAATTCGCCTTCTTTGCGCCCTCCTGTTGGCTCGGTTGCCTTAGTCTTGCTTTAGCTCCAATCCGACTTTTGCCAGATTATACGGGTACTTGAGGTGAGAATGGGTATCCCGAACCGGCGACCGACGACTGGACTGGCAACTTCAGACCAAACACCGAGATAAAAACCGCGCAACATTTCTGCTGGGTGGATTCTGGCCTCTTCCTCTGCTAATAGGAACTATTTTTTCATTTTTTTTTAGAATCCCCAGAGTCGCATTTTGTGCGGTCAAGTTAGTGATTAGCTATTGCCGCTTCCGAGCATTCAACCCCACCTCAAGTACTCGAGTATTGTGCTTCTTCGGGTACTATACTTACCGGTAACCCAGCTACCGGCACAATGTTACCAGACTCTATGCCAAACCGGACAACTCCCCGACCCGGTGTCCAGGCTCGTACTGGATCCAGGGCACCCGGACCGATCGGATGCATGCATGTCTGTTTTATGTTATGCATCCGATATACTTTGTGTAGATAGGGTTGAATACCGAGTTTCAGTGGTGCAACCTCTCGGCATCGGCAGGGAGCAGGGAATCCCAACTCGGCCGGAAGGAAGAGCGGGGCGGGGCAAAGTTCGGGATTGAGGTGACGTATGTATGTCTTACGGTGCGGTACCGGTAGTTGCGATGATGGAGGAGGAGGTGGTGGCGGGATGTTTGCTTTTCTGTGAGACGTCGCGCTTCTGAGGCGGAGGCTTAAACCATGTTCTCACGATACCCAATCGTATCCTGAGGGAGAAATGTGCTTACCTGTGCCAGCCTGTGGCAGACGACATGGCCGTCTGCCTAAGATACGGTATTCCGATCATACACGAGGGCACTGATTGCCTACCGGTAGCCTATACTACCCCAGGTCTACGCGGCTCTACTCAATTTCCTCAGCACAGTGTTCTAGAAGCTTGAAGCTTACCAGTATTTCCTTTTTTTTCCTTCACTTCCTTACTGTGCAATCCTGTACCATGCCTTCTCCAGGTAGATGAAAGAAACAGGCGCGCGCGGAGCAAGGAAAAATGGAAGGATGGAAGCGCAAAGGTGCGGTTGCACAAAAGGGAAACGTCCAGAGCCGAGCGTGTGGATGCCGGTTCCATTGGTCTATGAGGGTGACAGTCAGCTGAGCAGCCCGCCAGCCGCCCCCCTCAGGTCTGAGTTACGGTAGTCTACCCCGGGAGAGGGTGGAACGGGAGAAGAAGAAAAAAGCTTGGTTAGACAATGGTGGATTAAGTTACGGGGATGTAACCTCTAAATCTGTAATATCGAAGAGCTTTATTGTGTAACTACCACAACCACGACCGCATCTATCAGACAACGTCCTCTCCACTACACACCCCTTTCCCCACCATCACCACCAACACCACCACTTGCCGCTACCCCATCGTATCACTCGACACCGACAGTGGAGCGGACCTACCCACAGCATTAAAATCCAATCACAGATAAGAGGACAAAGGGAAAAAAAAGGGGGGGGCGCAAAGACAGAGAATGTCTTGGTTGTATAACGCGATCGCAGGAGGAGTAGGAGGTAATGGTGGACAGGGTGCTATCGCATTACCGCTAGATCCGCCGCCGACTTACTCCATCAGTGCCAGTGCTGGAGGTCCTCCTGCACCCACCGCAGCTGCAGGCGGAGGAGGGCAGTTGCCTCGGGGTGTGAAGGGAAGACTTCCGAGGCCTCCTCCGCTGGATTTACCTGCTCTGAATATGATCAGGGGGAAGAGGGTTATTCTAGCATCGGCTTCTCCGAGGCGTAAGCAGTTGCTGTCGCAGGTATGGTGATGTATTTCTTTATTTACTCGCCTTACTGCTTCGTTTGTTTTGGTCCCATTGAGGGGGGAGGTGGTACTCGCAGCGGGCAAGAAGCGCTCGGTAACAGGGGTCCACAAAATACATGGCAAAAAAAATTCGTGCACATCTGAGGGCCCACAAAAACCGATGACCCCTGGTGCTGGGTACTTGTTACCTACTATGAGTAGTAAGTCCCGTATGAATTGTTCGCAGGGATGGCAGTGGAAAATAGCACCTATGCTCTTTCAATGCCTACCTCCTTTGCGCACACTCGTTATACATACACTTGCGTACAACATCCCTGGAGATGGGACGAACTAATTTAGTCCCTCCCCATCTATCAATCTTCCCATCCCCATCCATCTCGTGATTCCAATTACGACATAGCTGACACAAATCTGTCTTTGATCATTTTTCTCCTCTACACCAGATCGGCCTGACAGACATAGAAGTGATACCATCAACCTTCGCCGAGAACCTGGACAAATCCCGCTACGAGGCCTTCGAGTACGTGCTCGAGACGGCCATACAAAAGTGCCTGGAGGTGTACAAGCGCGAGATCAACAACCAGATCAAGGGCGAGCCCGCTATGGTCCTGAGCGCCGACACCGTGATCGTCAGCTATACCGGGGAGATTATGGAAAAGCCAAGGAGCGAGGAGGGGCACTTGGCCATGCTAAAAGCTTTGAGGGATGGGCCCCCGCATAAAGTGTAAGCTTTTTTATTTTATTTTTATATTTATATTTATTTAAGTTCCCCATCTTATATATATATATTTTATATACCCTTACTCCCATCCCTTCCATACCCCCGTCCAGCCTACCTGACCGCTTGGATGGATATTATGCGGGTACATGGGAGTTACCGCATACTTGCACACACACCACATGCACACATTGGAGAAAGGGAAACCTAAAATAAACTTTTTTCGTTCTCCCTCCCTCCATTCACCTCCCCAACATAGCAATCCCGAGAGTCTGGAACGGGGGGGGGGCTTTCAGCTAAACTAATTCACCTGCCTGTCTGCTACACACTTATCAGATGCACCGCGGTCGTAGCCATGGCACCCCTAGAAACACTAGTCCACCCCGGCTACGCGCAGGAGAACCACGTTGAGGAGACCATAGTAACCTTCGACCCAATGGTCACAGACGATCTTCTAGAAGCATATGTCAAAGTTCTTAGCCCCCCCCCTCCCCCACTCTACACATGCAGCAGGCATAATACTAACCAACCAACCTCAAACCAGACAAGAGAAGGTGCCGATAAAGCCGGCAAGTCCCCACCCCCGGTATGATATGATAGATAGAAACGTGCCATTTTGCTTACGAGTGAGAAAAATGCAAAACAGGTGGCTACGCAATCCAAGGCGCTGGCTCAATCCTTGTGAAGAAGATTGAAGGCACGTTCGATAACGTGGTTGGCTTGCCGCTGCGCGGGACCTTGAAAGTTATCGAGAGGGTATTGAGTAATGATGAAATGGTCGAGGAGGATGAGGAGGAGGAGGAGGCACGGGGCGGTGGGGCGTAGAGTTATGGTTGAATCGTTGGGGCCATCGTGATAATTATTGGAGTTTTTTTAAAAATAAAAAAATTTGGTTAGGTATGATACAGTATGATGATGCATGGTTAGCATTGCATGGTTTTATTTTATTTTATTTTATTTCCTACCCAATAGATTATTTCTTTTTTTCCCTTTTCTCTTTCTTTCGACGTTCTATCATAGCATAGGAGAAATGATTCCAACAGTACTAAGTACCATACTATGATATATCCAACCCCATTCCACTTTCCCCCCATCAACGCATCATAAACTCCGCCCAACTCTGCGCATAATCCTAACCAAACCCCACCATGCTTGCCACTTTAACCAACCAACCTGATCTCACTCATACATACATACATACATACATCCCATTCCCGTAGGGTGGAAACTTCCCCCACACGAGCTAGCACATACTTCCTTCTCCTCCACTCCTTACCAAAGCAAATAAATAGATAAATAGATAAATAGATTAGCACCGCTGTGCCTGGAATGTGATTCCCGTTAGCTAGCTAGCTAGCTAGGTATCCAGTTGGTTTATATGTATGTAGCATGTATAATACGTTATGTATCATGTATATCTGCCGGCGGGGGGTAGGGGGGGTTAGATCCGGACGGAACATGTGAGTATGTTGTGTATGATATGTATTATATTATGATAGAAGTGAGGGGTAGCGAGTGGGTGAGTGAGTGAGTGGGTGGGTGAGTGAGTGGATGGGTGAGTAAGTTGGTTGGTTGGACAGAGAGAGAGAGAGAGAGCAAAGAACCAAGGAAGGGAAGTAAGGAATCTTCATCAAAAGAAAAAAAAGAAAAGAAAAAGAGTCTAATTTGGTGACTTTTGGTTTGGGATACTGGGTTGTGCTCTGTTGCGGCACTTGCTTTGCTCTGCTTGGGGCGGGGTGAGGTGGGGTGGAGTGTTGGTGTCACCTCTGCCATGATGTGGGACTGCGCAGTGCTAGACAGTAGGAATTGGAATATCGGTAATTGAGAATATGACTGGGGATGCTGGGGATGCTGGGGCTGCTGGGGTGACCCTCCCTTGATGGGGTCTATTGGGTGGGTGGGTGGGTTTTTATTTTTTATTTGTCACAACCGGGGCCGGAGAGAGGGGGGAGGGGAGGGGAGGGGAGGGGAATCTCTTCGCACCAGTTACTTCTCCAAAGGGGGAAATTCTGGACGTCCTAGCCGCGTTCTCGATTATTCTAGTTTTTGGGTGGCTCTCGTACCTGCCAAGATCTCATGACAATGTGCTCCCATCTCATCGAGAGCGATCCCGCATTGCGCCATGCAGTAACATCTTAGTATCACGCTCCGCAATGACCGCAATCCCAGTAGAAGGAAGAAAGGAAGAAAGGAAGAACAAACTCCCCAAAGTGCAAAAAAAAACAAAAGTTTAGACTCCCCCAACGTGCCTGAGGTAAGGTGAGATGACAGCTTTGATTCTCAGACATGGTGTAACCTAGATAGCTATTGCAAGTAGAGGGAATCTCCTCCACTTCATTCAAAAAAAATTTCGTCTCACATTCTCCCATTCAGTACACTCCATTGCCAAAGAAAATATAAAAAAGTACAAAGGAAAATAGAGATAATATCAAGATAAATCAAGAACAAGCACATTACGCCCTTTTTCCAATCTAGCCACAGCAATCGTCGTCCGCATTCTTGGTCCTTTTTATTTCATTTTTACCCTCCTGCTCTCCTCACTTTGAGTGACAGCAAGTAGTAGTAGAGACCAATTGCGAACATCCCTCTATATATTTTTTTCCCGTTTTTTTGTATTTCCCTTATTAGAAAAAAGGGTGCTCGTCCGCCGGGGCGAAGTAGTGGACAGTAGGTATGGCGGGCTACTGCAATTCCGGCGGAATCTCACCCCCGAGAGCCTTAATGCGCCTTATCAATTCCTGTCTCTCATTGAGGACATCGCGCATGTGATCGACAGCTATATAAAGATTGTTAGTTTTTTTTGATCCCTCTCGTTCAATCCGTATCCCGGAGAGCTTTAGAGGAGAAGGGGAAGGCAAACATTTCTTAAGGACAATAGATTCAGATCTTCCCTGCCCTTCCAAGCCCGGTACGATTTCCGTAAGCCTATCAAAGCCCTCTCTGATCGCCATGCGCCTCTTTTGCTCGCTAGCAATGTGGTTGTTCTTCTTCTCTTGTTCGGAGAGTCTAGGTCGATCGCTGGCCATCGTAGGTGATGATTCTTTAGCTTCTTGTGACTTTGATTTGGTCTTGCGACGTTTGGAAGTTTGCGGTGAGGGTGGAGGCTGGGATTGCTGCTGCACTTGTGTTTGTGAAGGTGTTGGCCCTGATACTGAAGGTCTCTTGTGTTGGGTTGTAGAGGTGGGTGGAGTGGATGGTGATGATGATGAGAGAGGAGGGGGGATGGGCTCCGTATTTATATCTTTCGAGTCAGCTGTAGGCATAGGGCTGGTAGGCGATGGGCCCCCCTCCCGGGCAGAAGGCTTTTTCTTGTCAGAGGTCGGCCCTGAACATGTCTCAGCAGGCACAAAGCTGGTGGTTGCCGGAGAGGTAACTGAGGGCCCAGTCTCAGTTCCGGCAATAGAAGCTTTTCCCGGCTCAGGAGCTTGAGGAGCAGCAAGTGTTTTGGAAGGAGAGACAGAGGCCTCTGCGGTGGATGGTTTTTCTTCCTCCATAGTTGGCGTTCTCGGATTCTAAACGACGATCCCCTCCCATAGCACCAGTGTGATTGCTGCTGTAGATGTTATTGTACCTCCCACTCTACATTACCCCCGCCTCTTCAGGTCAATTGTGGGAGGCGAAGGAAGAGGTCTGGTCTCTGCTCGTTCCTGAAGCTCTCTTTGTGTGCGCCTGCACCACCCGAGTTTACCCTTTTTTATCCCTTCTTCAGGGCCTTAGAGCAAGCCAAGACAAGACTTACAAGTAAAGAAAATACAAAAATCCGGTAAGAAAATACAAAAATCCGGTAAGAAAATACAAAAGAACGCAAGTAAAGATAGAGAACCCCCTTGCACAGAGGGACTTCTTCCGGGAAAGAAGTTTATACGAGGGCAACCAACAACGGGGTAAAGTAGAAAAACAAGAATCTAGAATAAGAGGTTATGAGCTCAAGGCATAAACCACAAATAACTGTCGATATAAGGTGGGTGAATAGAGTGAAAAAGAGGAAAAGGAAATAGGCTTTAGTTTTTTTTTTTCCTTCCTTTTTTTTTTTTTCTTTTTTCTTGCGGTTACCAGGTAATGGAGTATTATCTACTTGGGGAAAATTGGTGAAGGTAGCGAGTCGCCCAGACGCAGGAACACAAACCCCCTGGTGTCGCCTTATGTAGTGATCTCCCTCACCAGGAAGGTGCTCAGCGGGGCCAGGGTATTCGGGGATAGAGGCAAATATATGTCCTCAGCTTCCCGCGATGTGGGATGGGGATTGTATGTGGTTCGGATACCGACGGCCCAGGATCACGGGGCAGACGAGGCTGCCAAAGTGCTGAGGACCAAACAACGTTGAGAATCCCTTGTTTGCCCGTGAAGAAGCAGATAGAGAATTTGCTGGGGGCCGTACGGGATGCTACTCGGGGCAGTGATGGCAAATAGATAACCTCCGAGAGAGAAAGAAGGCACCGCCAGGCTTTCCGGGAAAGATCTCTTGATGCTGGACGTTTGCGAACTGGGCCGAAACAAGTGCACGGTGGTGGCTGCCAAAGTTGTGCGAAGCGTGAGAGGGGGAAAAGAAAGAGCGGGGGGGCGTGTAGGTCTGATGATGGGGGTGTACGCTTGGTGGGTGAAAGTTTGAGAGAAATAAAGAGAGGAAGAGGAAGACCAAACTCCTCTCCGGTTGGGAGGTGGAATGAAGGATGGAATGGATGGTTCACTCCTGCTCCGCGGGAGTCAAAAATCTTCTTTTTTTTGCCCGGATGGTGAAGCCGACCAAAATTTAATTGTTATTTTAATTTAATCATTTTTTAACTTTTAATTTTCATTTTCATTTAACACCGTCATTCCGGTGGATTTTATCTTACCTGCACTGTACAAGTATCATCTGCATTCTTATTTGGGGGCGAGAGAGGAATGATGATAGATGCGCATTCAAATGCAGCTCTCATCTTCACATGCAAAGGGAGTGAAAGAAAAGAAAACATTGAGCCTGTAGACAGACTTTTGTAAAGATAAATAAAATCAGAAATCAGAATCAAAACCACACAGCACTGATTGGTAGGTGGTATTGTGGGCAAGTGTGATCCAAATAAATAGTTAAGGAGGCAATTTAGATCTCCCCTTCATTTGTTCGTTCACTCTCTGGCACCGTCGGTTGATACTCCCGCTTTGGTTTACCTGGGGCGATGGTAAGGGTTTCTCTCTGCCCCCCTCTGTGCGCAAGGGCATTCCCATCACCTATGTATGATATGAGGAATCCCCTCCCAGCCCTGGCGAGTGATCATCGGGAAATTGGTTCGCCCTCCCCGCCGTTTCAGAATAATCTCCGATAGCACAACATCCCGGTAATCGACTCCCCCAGGTGCTTACCCTATATCGTTTTGGTATGAGATATCATAATAGAAGGAGTTAAAATTAATACAACTAGGGGAAACTAACGTCAACTTGGCCTGAGGTTATTATAGAGGTTAGAGAGTGTTATGATGTATACCCCATAATATGTTACCATTCTACAAATACAGGCCTATCGAGACAATAATTATTATAATCTCTACCCACGAGCTACCGGCACCTGAGCTTGCTATACTGCACAGTTCGAACACGACTACAGACAAAGCAGGCCCTGGAAGTCTTGAGGCAAGGCATTCGCACTATCACTGAATACCGTACCCTGCCAGGGACACAGGAGAATGGAAACCATGGGCCTTGTTGCTGTACTGCACTCCTGCATTCGTAGTGATGGAGGATCTGAATTCCTATCGAATCCACTTCAATGGCTCTTCATTCCGGTCGGGGGTAGGACCAGATTCGATAACTTTTTTCTCATGCTAGATTAAACATATTCGTTTTCTTGTCAAAACCGGTAGCTCATCCATTTATCGCATCGTTGGTTCAGCGATTTTTTTTAAACATAGGCGCACCGTACCAGCACATTGCGATCTCCTTCTTTGCCCTGCATAATCGATGCCGTGTGTGCCTGAATTCCCCTGGTACAGACAGGTACAGTACTCGTGCTCGCTCGTATGGTAACGGCGGTTCGCCGTTTTGTGTTCCCCTCGTTTTGTTTTTGTTTTTTTGGTCCTGTCTCATTTCTGGCGAGTGGCAATGATTTTTTTGTTTTTCACTCGTAACAAAAGATTTACTGTATCTGTCAATTTTTTCCCTAGCCTTCACCCCTGTCCGTCAGCTCCCTGTCAAACATGCCCATGCTTTCCAACGTCCACCATTGGTGCACCGGGGAAACCTACTACTGATCATGGCTTCTTGCGATCCCGTAAAGGTTCCACAGACTTTCTTTTTTTGTTCCAAGATGATACAATCTATGCGTACTCATTTTCTAGCTCGACAAACTTCTGATAAACCTCTTCCATTGACATGTCCAAACTTTTCCCCACCCCTTCGTTCCCGTGCTCCTGACCCCGAGAAAAACCCGGGCCCAAACTGACAGTCTTTGCGTGGAGATTCTTTTCTCCAACAACAATAATGTAATTGTAATGCTTAGTTCTGGCTGCTCTAACCTTTCTAGAAAGGAAGCCTCCACTTTCGTCAACGTCGACATTAAAGGTGCGTCTGCTCATCGCTAATGGGCTGTTCGCATTGATCCAGCTCGCTTCCTCAGGCAATCCAGATACCACCCTCCTGACATTGCGTGCATATCTCACTATTTCATCCGTCATAGCAACCGGAATCACGATCGCCTGCCGAGGTGACAACCAAAAAGGCCATTTGCCGTTATATTGCTCTATTAGCAGCGCCATGAACCGTTCAAGTGATCCAAGGATAGCTCGATGTATAATCACAGGGGTGACGAAACCGGACACCTTCAACTCCTCGGGATCCGTACTGAGTATTCCCTGTTGCTCTGCGACCGGAGCAGGTGCAAAGTAAGTTAGCCCGAATCTTTGAGGCAACTGGAAGTCTAGTTGAATCGTTGCCGTCTGATGCTCCTTTCCATCAGAGTCCGTGAGAATGGTGTCAATTTTCGGCCCATAAAATGCTCCGTCTCCCTCATTAATCACCCATTCTTGGCCTGATTCTTCCAGAGATGCCTTCAGGGCTGCCTCGGCTCGATCCCATTCCTCGAGTGATCCGATGTAACCCTGCTTCGGTCTCGTGGACAGCATCAGCTTGTAGGACGGTAGGTGAAATACCTTGTAGACCGAATGGATGAACTGTAATGTTGACGATATTTCTTGGGAGATTTGGGACGGGCGGCAGAAAATGTGAGCATCGTCCTGGTGAAATCTCCGCACCCTGGTGAGACCGCTCAAGGATCCAGAATTTTCATTCCTGGATTGCTCAAGTCAGTGGAATATGCCCCATTTAAAAGCCTCGCGGGTGTCTTGTAGATTGTTGTTCAGGCCAGGGCTAGAGACGTGACAAAACTCTGTGGGGCCAATACCTATGTAATGGAGAGAAGTCTGCGTATCTGACCGGTAAATCTCTCAGGCTCAGTTTACCCGCAGCGTGTTTGAACAGTAGGCAATGTCCAGGACAATTCATTGGTTTTAACCCGAACTCTTCCTCTACCTCTATCTTTTCCTGTTCACCAATTGCTGTCTGTTCTCCCGTTTCCTCTGCCTCCCGTCCAGTGACCTTGAACATATGCTCCTTGTAGTTTTCCCAATGTCCGGAAGTTTCCCATAGAGACTTTTTGTATATAGTTGGTGTGATGACTTCCTCGTATCCGTAGAGAGCGTGCTGCGAGCGGATAAAACTGGTAAGTTTGTTAAAAATGCGAGTACCGTGGGGAAGAAATAGTGGTGAGCCAGGAGATACCGGGTGGGTTATGAGGAGGTCCTGAGCAGCGGCTAAGAGGCGATGATCAGGCGGGGACCCGCTGGTATGTCCAGGCTTCGAAGAGCCCGGGGGATTGGCGGAATCCGTAGGGTGCGGGCGAGATTGCGAAAGCGCATGGGATGATCGCGACCATGACACGTGAGCAATTGATCTGAGCGAAGGTATCTGGTGTAGAAGGGATTGGGTGATGGGGAGCCGCCATACGGTTAGCGGTGGGGGGCGACGCATCTGTCGAGAAATCTAGACAGTTCCTCTAGGGGAGGAATTTAGACGATTGTGGAAGCCTATGGAAGAGTGTGGAATTGATGTCGGACCGTTTCAATGAAGGGAGCGTATTAAGGTTATTTCGTCGCTTGTCAGTGTCGGTGACGATCTAAGGGATGGTAGATCTGGATTACCCAAGGACTTACCCCTCTCAGAGCCGCACTAAGCCTTACCGGTTCTGTTATGATACCACAAAAATGGTTGATTTTAATCATCCATAACTTGTCTGAAAGCAATATAGAATTAGCGGCACTAATGCCATTGGGTAGGCAATTGCCTAGACTTTCCGGGCAGAAATCATGAGAATTTTCCCACTCTACCATAGGGGCTAGGGGCTTGTGATATAGATTGGATATCATTGCAATGTACCTTTCGTATGGAAAATTCATCTAGGATTAGAGGTATCATATTTTACACACTATTATTATCTTGGGTATTGAGCCATTAAACAGGGCTTGTGGATTATAAAATTTAATGATAATATCTAGATGGCTCTAAAGGCTCTAGCAGGTTTTGAAATTTTGCAATCAACAGAGCTGAGATTTTGTGAAGAGAAAATGCCCATTTTTAGCTATACTCGAGTAAAATGGAGGGGGTGTGCCAACGAATTTTGCAGCCAAAATCGTAATTGTAGCACAACGTTTTGTGCTGAGGTATGTATATCACTCGTTCCAGGCAAGAAGTATTATACCCGGAAAGAGGGTATATTTTGTATGAGTTCTGAGATATCATACGAACAGATATTTTACCATATATTTGATTAATCCCTATTTCCAGGTATTTCTTGCCTGAAGCGAGTATCATAGTAATCAATTATCGGCTTTATGTACAGTACTGTACCCATGTCATAGCCAATATAACTTAGCAAGGACAGAATTGTAACCTTACTGCTTAGGATAATACGAGCTTTATCTACAGTACTCGATCAACTTCTAAAGGGTCTAGTTATTTTGCCGATTTTAAATCCAACTTAATTGTTGCGCGAGTTTAAATAGCTATTATTTGCGCACTGTCCTATCCGGGGCTCTGGGAAGCTGAGACATCCATGGGCCGCTAGGTGGTCAACACTACTCGAGTATAGGCTGGCTAATCACATAACTAATCAGTAGTCACATATGCGAACCTAAAACAATTGCTCTTGTGCAAGCTAGTACTCGTAGAATGAGCGATACCACATTAAATCAATCAATAATCTTGGTCGGTGGAGTGCAATAGCCAAATGAGATATATAGAATTTTTGATTGTGGACACTATTGCTGGGAATCGTTTCTCGAAGGATTTACATACTCTATACACCCCTGCCTCTTGTTTTATATCCTTTTTGAAACTAAAAATAGGGGGTTAGGAACTTGGATCTCAGAGAGGTCGCCTCCGTGATTGTGCCACTCATTCATCTTCACACGAATAGGCACTCGCCTACAGTGGCTAAAGGTATCCATCATGTATGAGACAGTTCTATTGATACACTTAATAAAACAGAGGGGGCTTGATAACAGCCTTTTCTGGAGAAATAGCCTTTCTTCTATACCTTTTATAGAGGAATTTATGAAATCCGACCTTAGCCAGCCTATTAGTTGCAGACTCCCAAAACGCCAATAATGCCCGGAGGAACCACCACGTTAGCCATGAGAACTCGCTACCCAGTGACCACCACCTCCAACAATTCCTTATTTCCTTCCCCTCAATGCCGCCATCTCTTTCTTTACCATCCTCTTGAGCAATTTCCGTTCTTTTCGTTTTTCCTTCTCCTCTTTGCTTTTTCTCTTCCCATCCCTCCTTCCCCTTTCATTCCGTTCATCTTTGTCCTTCTTGTCCTTCTCCCTCTCTTCGCCCTTCCGTTCACTGTCGCCCACAATCGAAACTTCCTTGCCTCCCCGTTCGACCCCAGCAATCTCCTTATCGCCATGAAGCACACCTCCCCTCACAAAACGGATATAAAACCTTGCAATCCTCTCCAGTCCTACGGGGGTAACGTTCTTGGCAGTCTGAATAACCGTCACCTCACCGCCTGCGCTCGCTACGTCGAGGTTCTTGAGCTGGTTGTCAAAGGCTTTCTCCCACCATTGGTCACTACTGTGTTGTTTTTTGCCTGATCATACCATTAAATTAGCATTCCGAGAATTAGAACGCTGCGAAGAGGAAAAGGGGAGGTAAGACGGACCGATGCCATAATTGTTCAGCTTTTGGGAGTAAAGGATAGGTTTCTGATTGTGGCCACGTCCATTGGTCCAAAGGAAGTCTTCTCTCGTGACTTTTATCGGCATGGTGGTGGTGGCGGACGTTGTGGTGGTGGTGGGCTGCGAAAATCGAAATGGGGGATTGATGTGGTTACCCGACTTCATTTGGTGGGATGCAAGCCCTAACCCTGGTTCTGAACACAAGGGAGAACGGATGAACTTAAAGGGACTGGTTCTTGTGCAACAATAGGGTCAGAGAGTGCTCGTCAGGACGTTAAATTTATAGCACCGGATACCATACCCTTGTTTCACCACTAACTAATGTTTTTGCGGGTTTCGAGCCCGGGAACCCCACGGGTGAGATTAGCGGGGATCGACTAGGAAGAAGCGTTTTTATTCCCGGCGGATTCGGCGAAGAAACAATATTTAGGATACAGATTATTCTACAGTAGGTATACGAGTATTCTAAACCTAGAATTTCTTAAAGTCATACAACCATGAGTTACCCTCAGACCGGATTATCAACCCCATCCTCAGCGCTCTTGAGCGAAGGTCAATCAGCTCTCCTATCAGATGATCGCCCAACACCTGAACTATGCATCATGCCTTCGCCTGTGAAGCTGGGCTGCCTCTTGAGTGAAATGTTCACCACTACCCATACTTCCTAGCTTCGAATTCTGAGCAGCAAGCAACTACCGGTATGCTTTGGCAAACAAGTTACCCTTCGGTCGTCTACCCTCCCCACTCCCC
>Ga0307509_10001675_pt1 | contig 36985 bp, 35 predicted proteins | sample 10_EM_MG_FD_202245 | JGI IMG/M metagenome (GOLD analysis project Ga0307509, IMG submission 202245) | Populus trichocarpa ectomycorrhiza microbial communities from riparian zone in the Pacific Northwest, United States - 10_EM | ecosystem: Host-associated > Plants > Roots > Unclassified | place...
CGGAGAAGGTCAGTTCGAAGAGGAGGAAGATGTTGATATTGAGGTTCGTGGGGAGGAGCCACCGTTCTTGGCCGGCCAGACAAGACAGAGCTTGGAACTTTCTCCTATTCGTGTCGTCAAAGCTCCCGATGGATCACTCAACAGAGCAGCTATGGGAGGCACAGCACTAGCCAAGGAGTGGAGAGAGCTAAGGCAGCAGCAGGCCGCAGATGTCGCGGCGGAGGAAGCGTAGAAGGTCGATCTCAATGCTCAATGGCAGGATCCAATGGTGGCTCCCGATGATCGCAAATTCGCATCAGATTTGAAGAATTCCCGCCGCAACCAAGGAAGCGACCTGCCGGAGCGGAAGAGGCCGACCATGAACAAAAACATGTCGCTTGGCAAGATCACTAACAACAGTATCAAGGAGCAACAAGAATCACTTCCGGTATTCAAACTACGAAGTTCGTTGATCAAGGCTGTGCAGGACAACCAACTGTTGATTGTAGTCGGGGAAGACTACTCAAATGACACAGTACCTGGCGGAGGCTGGGTTCTCCAATAATGGGATAATTGGGTGCACCCAGCCCAGACGTGTTGCTGCCATGTCCGTCGCGAAGCGTGTAGCTGAGGAGGTGGGATGTAGAGTTGGTCAGGAGGTTGGATACACCATTCGTTTTGAGGATTGTACCGGCCCGGAGACAAAGATCAAGTACATGACGGGCGGTATGCTTCAGCGTGAGGTCTTACTCGATCCGGATCTAAGGCGGTATTCGGTCATCATCCTTGACGAGGCGTACAAGAGGACTATGGCTACGGATGTTCTTTTCGGCCTCTTGAAAAAGACGCTGAAGAGAACGGCGGATCTCAAGTTGATTGTTACATCAGCCACGTTAGATGCGGAAAAGTTTTCAAATTACTTTAACCAGTGCCCCATCTTCACTATTCCTGGCCGAACATATCCGGTGGAAATCCTCTATACCAAGGAGCCGGAAAGCGATTATCTTGATGCTGCCCTAATCACTGTTATGCAAATCCACTTGAGCGAGCCACCCGGAGACATCCTGCTCTTCTTGACGGGTCAGGAGGAAATTGACACGAGTTGCGAGATTCTCTACGAGCGTATGCAAGCTCTAGGGCCTAGCGTTCCAGAGCTGATTATTCTCACCGTCTATTCTGCCCTTCCTAGTGATATGCAGAGCAAGATTTTCGAGCCTGCTCCACCCGGATGTCGGAAAGTAGTCATCGCAACAAACATTGCTGAAACCCCCATCACGATTGATCAGATCTACTATGTCATCGACCCCGGCTTCGTCAAGCAGGATGCCTTTGACCCAAAACTAGGAATAGATTCCCTCAAGATCTCCACGCATGGCTAAGCAAAGCACCTAACGGACCGTGTGTCAAGATGCATCTTCAGAACTGTTTGCTCCCTCCCACCTACCACCCCTGGCCTCCACTCCTCGGGATAAGTAAACTAATTGTGGGATAGAAAAAGTGCATACAATGGAAGAACACCACTGCACCGGGAACGCTCTCAAAGGCTCCCACCCGCTCCTCAGCTTCGACACGACCTTCGTCACATATGGTGAAGGCCATATTTCGGGGCAACCCAGATTGCAAACGGATGTGGGTAGGGGCAGATGCAGAGCGAGTTCAATGAGCTAGTAATCTGGACCCGAATCCCGAATTCCGAGGACATAGCAATCTTTAACGCAGATCGTGGCGGCAACACCCTCAAAAAAAACGCAAAAAAACAACCCCTTTTTATACACCTCACCAATAAAACTTGCGGCAGACACTCAATGTTGTGCTAGCGCGAGCGAGAGCGTCAGTTGATCATGGAGTGATTTAGTAGATCCCCCTTGCTGGATTGTTAAGTACTGGAAGCTCCTGGTAGGAAGTCCTTGGTTGATCAGTGCTTGTATTATTAGGACGAATATTTTATTACCGAGAGGAATGGCAAACCCCGATTTCTTGGTTTTTAACCACCCAAGAATTTTCAATAGAGACTAGTAAAAGTACCTGGGGATATGTTTTCGCACACACTACTTTGTGACCTCAGCAGTTTTTATCGATTTTTTGCTAGTAAGCCACTTTGGTGTGCGCGAAAGCATATCCCCTAGCACTTGTATATCCCCCTTCCTCCTCCGCTAATTTAGACAAGAAGTTTACCGCAATGGGTTGGTTCAAGGATAATGGTGACTTTTTCTAGAGAAGGAGGTGATGGTGGGGCCCCGGCAAGCACCAAAGAAGCACGACATGATTCTAGGAGAGGAAGATCTACATTGGCGATGAACTATCTGGAGGAGTAGCGAGAAGTATTCCTGAAATTCTAAAAAAAGATGGGATGTTGGCAAAGGGATCCTGAAGTAGGGGAAGGGGATCCAAGGCAGAGGCCGGTAGTCAGAGGAAACCTGTCAGAGTTAACATCTTCTTGCTAGAGTTACATCCTCACAACTTCCGGGCACCCACGAAAAGCAGAATTCGAGAGTGGTGTTTAGCCGTCATTACTTGGCCAGTCGAGGTTGACCTCTTCCCGCGTGAGCAGTATTTTCACCACTCCCTCACGTCCGAACCAAGCGGCATGCGAGAGCGATATTTCCCCGAAATCATCTGGTTTGTCGGAATCAACCTCTTCCCGTCGGAGCAGTATTTCCATCACTGCGGCATGCCCATTATGAGCAGCCCATGCAAGTGGCATATACCCCGAAACATCCCTTTCATCGGCGTTATCGCACTCCATCTCTATCAAGGCAGCCACAAGCTCAACAATTCCGAAGAATGATACGCAGTGTAACCCACCGAATGGAGAACAAGTATCAAATTCCCAAAGACTTAGGTACTTCACATGCATTCACAGCAATTTAGTAGATATGTGGCCATCATACTCTTGAAACAGATATAGCGCAAGTGATTTCGCACGGTCAGAGAGTCCCCTTTTCGCATGGACTCCCATTAGACAGAACAATAATCCAGAAAGGGTGCCCGGGGTGTCAGAAGAGGGATCGGCGGAAAGGGCCTTGACTGATTGGGAATACAGATAGTTCAAACAGATTTCTGCCATTGGCTGAAAATATCGGGATGAGCGGAAAGATACTCCTAAAGAGTAAAGCGAGCTAGCCGCACAGCCGATACCTCTCCATCTACAGTAATAAGTTCTTGACACCAGCTCACCAGTGTCGAAATCTAAGCGGTATTGCCTTCAAAATCTATAAAGCATAGCTCGAATACTAAAACGTGATAGAGTTCGCTCACTTGTAACGTTCTGCATAACTGATCCACATTAGAGCTGCCATCCCGAATCTCCATTTATTCCCACCCTGGCCTTTATCGGTTTTTATCGTCGCACCGCAAACCTCTCCCAACTCCAATCCATCCCCGAGTTTGTTGAGCCTTTCTCATCTCCGATGGATTCTAGATTCTTGCAAGATTGTCCCGACATTTAAGGAGACAGGTAGAAACCTAGATAATATATATCTTTATGCATAATATGAGGTAGGATTCCTAATACCATTCCTCTACGTACATTTCCGATATATTTTCGGGAATCTTATCCAGAATGTCAGCCTCCAGACTCCCATCCATAGCATCCGGGGTCTCGTCCTCGCTCAGTTTAACACGAAGATATCTGATGATATCATCTTTTCTGGGGCCCACAAATACATTTATTACTCGTCCACACCAGGACGCCTTTCAATCTCCGCCCAAATATGGGACCTCCCGGTCATGAATATGCGTGTACCCGTGGACTTCTCAATGATTTGCTTCAGAGAATTGAGGATCTTTGCTCGATGCACTGCCACACATTCGTCTCGCTCGTCAATGCATATAAATGTGGGCTGTGAGGACGTGATGGATTGCAGCATCTTCACGATATCAGGAAGTCACAGCGCCCTTCCACCAATGGCCTTCGTATGCTCCTGAAAGGCCCGCGATGTTTTCTCTGAAATCCTTTCCGTTCCGTTAACTACCTGTTTCAGCAAAGAACCTAGCATGCTCGTCGCGGACTGTTCTTTCCGGGCCGCAAAGTCGAAGCAGAAACAAGTGACGGCGGTATGTTGTCTCCCGGCCTGATCACACAGCCTGCCCACTCCCAGCGAACTGATATCACGGCCTGTTAGCACTCCCGCTCTTTCTCTTCCCTGGAGAATAGTTTTGTTACCTGATAAAGGCCTTACCGACCCCCGGATCCGCATAACAAAGCAAGACTGCCTTATCAACTTCACCTTCCCTACTGCAATCATACCAGCTTATAATCTCCTCAGTTTGTATGAGCCAATCCCCACATTATCGACACCGCGCTCTTGAACATCTCGATGCCGTGAACTGGGCGCTAGGAGTGATAGCCAGGTGAGGAGGTGAGACCGATCATCGGCAGCAACATAGTTATTCTGTACATTAAAGCAGTTGCTATTATTGGACAAGGCGGTGCTACCGTGAGCGGTATATTGCAACATCTGCTCTTTACCGCTCACAGTATGATACCAAATAGGAGGAGTTATTAAGTATGGTTGGTTGGTTAGTGTTCCTGAGAAGTGCTCAGCGATGCAGCACCCTAAGCGCGACTTGGCGAATATTTGCACATGAATTTGATGTCAAACCATGCCTCGCTTCGGGTGCTTCCTCGCAGAGCGCCTACCTCGTCTAAAGAGAAGCGCGGTCACGTCAAAAGCGAAGTTTGCTGGCGTTGAAGCAGCCCCGCGGCCAAAGCCTAGTGCTCCAGATATCCCATAAACAAATGCACTACATAGCGCGAACCACGATCTTTTGTTTATTTAGCCCGCTATGATAGACACATAACAAATTTATAATAATCCGAGCTTAATATTTCACCGTGAGACCTGCACCTCAAACCGATATTCCTTTCAGACCTCCCGGGGGTGATCATGCTCCGGACATAAGTTTTCTCGCTCCCTGCCAGTTGGCCCGCCATAGCAAACCCATGCGAGCAAGCGAAAGCCTCCCGGACTCCGGTAGCACAGCAGCTAACTTGAAGCATAACAGCAAAGTTCTACCTGGGTTGTCCAAGGATTGGAAAGGTCTTTCTCACAACAAGGGAGCGGTCTATAAGGACACTTTGGGGATCCAATTTTCTAACCACTATCGATTTATCGCTAAACACAGTAAATTACGGCATTGGCGATCATCCCGCAATTCCTCCCCCCCCCCTGGTACAATTATGGTAAATCTGTAAAAACCGAAATACCTACAGAAAGTAGTGTTCACCAATAGCCGAGCTGATCGGGAGGCTCTAATCACCGATAAAACTCTCCCATCAAGGATGGCGCGAGCTCAGCCCTCATTGAGCTCCAGCATGAAATTTATATTCAGTTCATAAAATATCACTCGAGAGCTGAAACCTGCAACCGAGAGAAGGAAACTTCAATACCTGGCACAGAATTCAGGCTTGATAGGCGCTGTATCATAGCAGGCCCTGGTCGCGCCTGTGCTCATCATACCCCTAATTCAATTCGCACAACAGTTGGCCGCATCATAATACCTCACAACCCCCAGCACAACCGATATCATAATAACCATCGTTCCAAAAGAAAAGACACCACCTCCCTCATCCCGCCTTCCCTCCTCTCCTCCCCTCTCGTCTCCGGTGCGCTAGCATATAGAACCGCACCGTGCCGTGAGCTCTTTAGTTCTTCTTTTTTCAACCTAGATCAGGGTATCCCTTGTATTGTAGTTGGAAGACTCCCGCTTGCTTTTCTTTGATACTTAAATATCGAGATCGGCTAAAAGCTCTGCTGTCGCTAAGTAGCCTTTCAGCAAACCGCCCGGAGATGCTCTTTCCTGCCGATATCGCAAGGCGCGCTATTGGGGTGTTGGCCATTCGGTGGCTCAATACGGGTCTATCATGAGAGTCCCGCAGCTTCTAGACACCTGTTGGAGCATACTTTTTGGTACGTTTTATGTTATCAAGCCAACCGCGAGGCGGGTGGGGCGAATGGGTGATGGAAAGACTGTCTGCTACCCTCTCCTCACCTTCTATACTAATGTGAATAGCGAGGGGTGGTGGTAAGTGTCCCCTAAGCATGGTACCGTATCATTCGCTAAGATAAATTATTATGGTAATTGGTCACCTATCGCAGGTTCGGTGCGGCCCCTGTGTGCCTGGTTGCTCGCCCTCGCCACGAGAATCCTCGCGCTATGATAAAATGCACCACTTTTATTCTATCTAAACAAGCCTCTGAATATATAAAAGGAAGAAAGGAAAGCGCACAAGCAAGAATTCACAGCGAAAGAAACAATTGAGTATGAAAGGATGAAAACTACGAGCTATAAACTAGACCTTCCCACAACAGAACTACTTCCCCCCACGTATTAAACTCTATAGTGCTTTGTAATCAAGCTTGCAAATCGTCACTGTATAAAGTAAATCCTTAGAAAGTCTCTCGTGAGTGTGGTGATATATACGTGCCTCTCCGGGCCCATGTCATTGGATTTCCTTCATCTGCGAAGGGTGACGCGCATGGACAATTTCTATGAGTAACATACTCCGAAAGGGAAGGACGGGGGTGAGTTCGACGAGGCGGTGTCTCCTACGCCTCAAACCGCGCCGGGGGTTGCCACTTTGCGCGACTGTAGCAGTGCTGCCACCCTGTTATGGTCACGCCTGGTAGCGAACGAGAGCGGTGTTTGACCGAAATTATCTGGCTTTTCGGGGTTGACCTCTTCCCGCATGAGCAGTACTTTCACCACTTTCTCATATCCATACCAAGCAGCGAACGAGAGCGGAGTTCGGCCGGAATTATTTGGTTTGTTGGGGTTAACATCTTCTCGCATGAGTAATATTTTCACCACTTCCTCATGCCCATACCAAGCAGCGAACGAGAGCGGTGTTTGGCCACTATTATCTGGCTTGTCGGGGTTGACCTCTTCCTGCCCGAGTAATATTCTCACCACTTCCTTGTGCCCATTCCAAGCGGCGTGCGAGAGCGGTGTCCGACCGCGATTATCCGGCTCGTCGGGCTTAACAACTTTCTGCCCGAGTAATATTTTCACAACTCCCTCACATCCATAAGCAGCGGTATGAGAGAGAGGTGTTTGGCCGAAATTATCTGGTTTGTTGGGGTTGACCTCTTCCCGCACAAGTAGTATTATCACCACCTCCTTATGTCCACACCAAGCAGCGAAAGAGAGCGGTGTTTGGCCACTATTATCTGGCTTGTCAGGGTTGACCTCTTCCCGCCCAAGTAATATTTTCACCACCTCCCCATGCCCATTCCAAGCGGCGTACAAGAGCGGTGTCCTGCCGCGATTATCTGATCCGTCGGGGTTAACATCTTCCCGCCCGAGTAATATTTTCACTACTTCCTGGTGTCCACGTGAAGCGGCTTGCGACAGCGGTGTTTGGCCGAAATTATCTGGCCTGTCGGGGTTCACCTCTTCCCGCATGAGTAGTGCTTTCACCACTTCCTCATGTCCATTCCAAGCGGCATTCGAGAGCGGTGTTTGGCCACAAATATCTGGCTTGTCGGGATCGACTTCTTCCCGCCCGAGCAATATTTTCACCACTCCTTCATATCCATTCCGAGCGGCATTCAAGAGCGGGGTATGACCGTCATTATCTGGCTTGTTGGGGCTGACCTCTTCCCGCCCGAGCAGTATTTTTACCACCCCCTCGCGTCCATACCAACTAGCGAGTGAGAGCGGTGTTTTGCCGTAATCATCTGGCTTGTCGGCCTTGAGCTCTTCCTTCCCAAGTAGCACTTTCACCACTTCCTCATGCCCATTCAAAGCTGCATGCCAGAGTGGTGTTCGACCGTAATTATCTGGCTTGTCGGGGCTGACCTCTTCCTGCTCGAGCAGTATTTTCACCACCTCCCCATGCCCATTACGGGCAGCCCAGGTAAGTGGCGTATAGCCCAAAAAATCTCCTCTGTCGATATCGTAACATGCCATTTTTATCAGAGCAGCTACAAGCTCGACAATTCCGAAGAATGATGCGCAGTGTAACCCACTAAAGGGAGAACAGGCACCAAAATCCCCAAGACTTAGGTGCTTCACTTGCCCCAAGAGCAATTTAGTGGATATGTGGCCATCATACTCCTGAAACAGATCTAGCGCAAGTGATTTCGCGCAGTCAGAGAGTCCCCTTTTGGCATGGAATCCCCAGTAGACAGAGCAATATTCTAGAAATGGTGTACCTTGGGTGTCAGGAGAGGGATCAGCTGAAAGGACCTTGACCTGCTGGAAATTCAGATAGGTTAAGCAGATTTCTGCTATTGTCGAGTGAGGTCGGCTGAAAATATCGGGATGAGCGGAAAGATACTCCTGGAGAGTAAAGTGGACCAGTCGCACAGTTGATGACCCCTTGTCTATGGCAATAAGTCCTTGACAGCAGCTCACTAGTGTCGAAATCGAAGGGACGTTCCCAACATTGAAATCTGTGGAGAGCTCGATTGCTAAAGCGTGACAGAGCTCACTCGCTCGCAACGGTCGTTCGGCATGACTGATCCACATCAGAGCTGCCATCCCGAGGCTTGGTTTATCCCCACCCTGCATCTTTATCCGTTCTATTGTCGCACCGTAAATCTCTCCTAACCTCAACCCATCCTTCATTTTGCTAAGCCTTTCCCGTCTCCGATGAATTGTCGATTCTTGCAAGATGGCCTCGATATTTAAGGAAACAAGCAGAAACCTAGATATATATGTTAGCCGAGGATATGAAGTAGGATTCCTAGCACCACTACCTACGTACATTTCTGATATACTTTCTGGAATCTTCTCCAGAATGTCGGCCTCCAGACCCTCATCCATGGCATCCGGGGTCTCATCCTCGCTCAGCTTAACACGAAGATATCTGATGATATCATCTTTTCTGGGACCCACAGATACACTTATCACTCGTCCGGCAAGACGCTTTTCAATCTCAGCTCGAATATGGGGCCTCCCGGTCATGAATATTCGCGTGTCTGAGGACTTCTCAAGGATTTGTTTTAGAGAATCGAGGATCTTGACTCGATGCACTGCAGCACATTCGTCTAGGGCGTCAATGCATATAAATGTGGGCTGTAAGGACGTGATGGCTTGCAGCATCTTCACGATATCAGGAAGTCGCAGTGCCCTTCCACCAATGGCCTTTGTATGCTCCTGAAAGGCCCGCGATATTTCCTCTGGAATCCTTTCCATTCCGTTAACAACCTGCTTCAGTAAAGAACCTAGCATGCTCGTCGCTGACTGTTCCTTTCGGGCGGCAAAGTCGAAGTAGAAACAAGTGACGGCGGTGCCTTGCCTCCCGGCCTGATCGCACAGCCTGTCTACTACCAGCGAACTGACATCACAGCCTGTTAGCACTTCTCTCTTTCTTTTCCCCGGAGAATAGTCTTTGTTACCTGATAAACGTCTTACCGACCCCCGGATCTCCGTGACAAAGCAAGACTGTGTTATCACCCCCACCCCTTCCAGGATACTCATACCAGCTTCTAAATTCCTCAGTTTGTATGAGCCATTCCCCTACATCATCAACACGGCGTTCTTGAACATCTCGATGCCGTAACGTAGGCTCCAGGGGTGACAACCAGCTTAGGAGCCGAGACCGATCCTCGGTAATAGTAGTATAATTCCACACATTATTAAAAGAGTTGTTATTATTGAAACAGTTGCTACTGTCATTGATGGTATATTGAGACATCTTTGCTTACGCTCTTGTAGAGGAGGAGTTATCAAGTATCGTCTGTTGCTGGTGTTGCTTGGAGCTAAAGAAAAGAGGGGTTAGCAAAAGAAACGCTGATCTGCTAGTCCTCAAGTAGAGTCGCAAATATGATATGATACCTCACAAAAGGCGGTGTCTTGGCATAAATTTCCCAGAGCATGCTCTCCCTTTTCAAATGCTCCTTCCCGCGCTCAACCAATACCCACTTGATCAAAAAGCGAAGTTCACAAGGCCAAAGAGGAGCTGATATTATGCGAGTTTTCCTTCGAGAACTTTGCCATTGCTAGAGCCAATTCGTTATTGGACTTGGCCATGGCGAGGGTTGATTCCCAACACCCGGCAGCGCAGAGTACCGAAGAAAAGCCGAACTAAGCAGAAAGGTCCCAGGTGTGAAACCGATATCATTCTTGGGCTATTACCAGTACAAGTACGAGTACCGCATTATTTGGTTTAACTGGAAATGGCGCTAGAGCAGCCGAATGAAACTTACCACAATACGCGAGCGTGATTTGCAAGAAAGTTGTCCACTTGGGTTAGATTACGATGATCCTTCGCCATAAGGCGCTGTTTCGACCAAAGTTTTTACTTTTTCGAGGGAAAGAACTTCCTGTAGGGGTTTACTCTGACTCGCCTATTGAGCCACACTTTATTTGGCTGCTCTAGCGTGATTTCCAGTTAAACCAAATAATGCGGGTACTCGAGTTTCTCGCCCCTACCTAGGCTAGATCTGGCTGATCTCGAGCTTGGTGAAGCAAAGAACTTTGCCGCGCCTAGTCGACTTCCTCGCGGCTGCACTTAATGGATTACGGGACCGATCGGCTTTTTAGGTAAGCACAAAAATTGTCTCCTTGTTTGCTAGCCGAACAAACAGCCGGGAAAGGCTCGAGAAGCTGCAAGTTTGACACCGGAGAAACTGCGAAAAAAATGGAGAGAATAGCACGTACAACTTCCATTTGCAAAGTCTTCGCGGAAAGAGAGGTACTGTGGCGATGTCTTGGCTGCAATGGGGGTACTGGTACAAGAATTTGTGTATGATTTGAACGTAAAGGTTGTCCTAGTACTTTCGTTGCTTTCCACGAAGACTTTTCGAACGGGGTGTACTATACAACGCTTAATCCCAGAATAATTATACGCGAATCACGAAACTAGCTTATTAAAGGAACACTTCCTGTGGCATAAGCACTTTCATTCGAGAAAAGCGCATACCACAAAAATTAAGCGAAAGCAAATACCAACGAAGCTCGTATAGGCGAAAGACCCAGCTTTACTACCTAATCTACAGCAAGCACTCCAAGCGTGATCCATATGCCTACTATAATTGTAGGAAATACCGCATTTATAGTACTAAACCCAGCCTAAAATACCTTGACCGTCCTAAATAAGAAGGGAAATCTTCTACAAGGTTGGTGGCTTGGCTGTACTCGAGTAGTTCAAGGGACTAGTACTACTGCTATTGGCACCGGTATCCGACTCTAAATTCCTCCAACTTGCAGGATGCAGGGATGTCACGCAAATTCTAAGCACACATCACAAACTCGCTGGGGAGAAATAAGATCTGGGAATTGAGGCTTCTCTATTATTGTAGCGGCAAGCCATCTTTAATGGAATAGTGCTACCACTTAAATAGGATCTATAGTGTTACATTGTGATAGGCTTCCCTGATCTCGTCTGACAATCTGCGAACTTTAGAAGGTTGACTCATGCTGGATCACTCGGTATTTGGTTTGATTTTGCGTGATTTAACAATCCTACTGCCCAAGCAACACTAGCTGTAAATTGAGTTAGCCTCGGAGTGTCATACCTAGTGCGGCTATGCTATTATTTCTTGATGATCGCACCTATCTTTGTATCGAACTAATTTATTTTGTGGCAGAGCAATACTTGATAATGTTTGAAACCTTTCTATGTGTGCCCAAACTTGAATTCGGACTAAAAACAGGGATCTGCCGAAAGTGTCTATTAGGCACTTTCGGCAGATCCCTGTTTTCAGTTCGAATTCGAGTTCGAAAAATGATAGACATGTCTAGCGACGATTCCAAAACTGCCAAATAATGCTGTTCCATAAATATATTAGTTCAGTACCAAGATAGATGTGATCCTCAAGAAATCATAGCATAGCATACCCGATCTGGTGTCAAACTTCTAAGCTAACTCAATTTATGGCTAGTATCATCTGGGCACTTGTCCAAGTATCCTCGCAGTTGTGCATATCATTTTTCGAACTCGAATTCGAACTCAAAACAGGGATCTGCTCAAAGTGTCTATTACAGTCTTTCCCTACGTTGTAAACACCGGGCAGGAGGATATCGCTTTAGAGGTTTGGGTTGGAAGACTTGCACCTAGTTGCAACCTTCTCAGTCAACCATGGTTTGCATTCTTCCCTATTATTTCTTATGGTGGCACAAGGCAAGCATAACTTAGGCCATAGACTAGAGTGGCATTCGGAAAACCGGTTTATGCTCTCTACTACCGGTAGTGTATCGGTAACCAGTTGTTTCGTGTCACCGTGTGTTTCGACTCGCCGTGGAGCACGTTACTCCGATATCTGAACCCGTTTTCAACGCAAATCAACAGTCAGTAACTTTGAATACCCCCAGGATCCTTTTTACTAGGCGATTTCTAAAGTGACCGGGATATGGGTTACCTGACTGAAAAAGTGGGTTACGACTACTTCCACAAAAATTAGGTACCTGCAGAGGCATTGGCTACCGCAAGAACTCGTGTGCTTTTCTTTTTTGTCTCGGAGGGCAGGTTTTTTGGTGTATTTTTCTCCCTTTTTCTAGAGGAGGAAATTTTGGACTACCTCGCACACTGTTCGATTGTTTAAGTTCTTATTGTATATCATGACTAGATTACTTACATTTCCCATTTACGAATACTTAAAGAATGTCCTAGTGCGTCTAAGTCACGAACGCTGATTTATAGATAAAGAAAGAATTGATATCTGGATTTAAAGTTACTAAGGGCTTCTATTGGTCCCAGACAGATAAGCTTAATTTAAGTCTACAAGATCCATAACCCGTTGAGTATGCCTTCTAACTATCTCCCCGTTTCCCGTGGCCTAGGCTTTCCCGCCGCTCCCACGCTTTGATACCGCAACTTGAGATTTCCATTTTTTATTTATTTTTTCCAGCACCCGCTGGCTCCCCCAGATCTCCAAGAGAAGTCATATCCAGCTACAATCCGGTGGAGGGTTCTCCCATAGTAGGCTGTTTAGATAAATGTCAGAATTGAGCAACAACCAAATTATACTATCCATGGTACCACTCACGAAACTATTGAAACCACCGGAAGTGTGGACAAACCCATCCTCCATATCTTGATCGAGCAGTTGGCCGGCGGAAGAATGCATGTTGCCGCCACCGGTGACATCGACTTGCATCGCAAGTAAGTGCTGGACATGGGGGTAGGGTTGGGAGTCTCCGTCATTTGAGTTTTGCGTATGTCCGGGGTCGAAAGCCCGAAGAATATCGGCAGCTTCATCCTCGGTGAGACTGAGTTGATGCTCGCTGCCCAAGTAAACGCGGGTGAGAGAAAAACTAGACAACTTAGGCGTAGCGCGAGCCTTCCTTCTTGCGGCGGCCTTGTCGGCGGCTTCCTTGTCGATCGGAGCCTTGGGGACAAACCCAGCTTCACGGAGCAACTTTTCCGGTGTAGTAGGGTGGCTGTGTTTCGCCAATTCAGTCTCAATAAACTCCTCTAGAACAAGACCAGGCTCGCCACGATTCCTGGCGGCGGTATAGAGAGAGGCGATGTTTTGCCACATGTATTTGTTGGTTTCAGCGACCCAAACTTGACGAGTAAGATTGGAAATTTCGGCCTGTGTGAGGCCATAGCCGTTACAGTATTTGGAGATCCAAGCTAACGGATGGCGATTTAATTAATACCAGGGACAAAATAGGAGCGTGATTTACTTACATCTCTGCGCAACGTAAGGGTTCAATGCGCGTAATTGCTGAGAGCGGGGAACACGAGCTAGGGTCTCACTCCCGTTGATGATGACAGCGGGGATAGTGCTATCTTGAGCCGTCCACGGTTGTCCAGGCTGATAGTACCCACAATAAAGACGCAGAACCGACACAACATAAGGGACTTCAGGATCGAGGGGGGCTCGCCCTTGATGACGGATGGTTGATTGAATTGCACCGAGCCACTTGTCGTAAGGTAAGAGGTCACCTGTAACATTGAAAGTAACACCACCCGGAGGTTGAACAATGATGGGGGCGTTTTCGTGCTGGACCCAGATACACCCGATTCTATCTTGCATGAGGATGTACCCACGGTCTGAAAGATACATGGCACACCCCAAAGTGGCATTACGCATAACAATGCGCTTCTCGACCCTATTCTGCCACTCAAAGAGCTTGGGAGGTGGGGAGGTAGCCACCACCATAGTGAGATTGACCGGTCTCGCGGACATGATGAGAGATAAAAGTGAGGGAGAAAAAAGGAGGTTTAAAAAACAACCGGCTGAGGGAGGATGGGTGTTATTTTTGTCGAGTGGAGAGAGGCTCCTGTTGTTGGTGGAAGAAAGAAGAGAGGTGGTTTGGATCTCTTATATAGACAACCCGTCACGGAGGGGGGGCGCCAAGACTCCTAAAAGGTGTGACACCGAGAAGGAAAGAAGTCACGTACAACTCCAGCAAGCCCTACCAGGGTCTGAGCATAGTATTATCATAAAAATATCATAGTATGTGAAATTTCTCCCAGGGCAGGGAGAGAGCCCTTAGGTTTTTAAGATTCTTGGCGAAAATATCATCGGATGTTTTCCTTTCCACGGCCAGGGGCGCTCATGCCGAAAACAGGCCTAGACAGTCAGCCGAGATCGGTTTGATATTCGGGAGGGGCTTCGAACAAAGGAATTAGTGAAACAGGATGAACTGAGAAATGTGGGCTCTATTATCCGTCCCCCATATTCTGCCCCTCATGTACTTTGCTTCTTTTGGTAGAGAAGCACGCCATTCGAGCTCCCTTGAGAAATAATGCGTTGCTATTTGATACATACAGTACTAGGGCAAAAGTATTCGTCCGATGCTCTTTCTACACTAAAAGTGCCCATCTTCACCACCCTCATTGCGCAATGTCTATGATAATTAGCGAAAATTTGTCCTTGCATTAGCAAACATGTAGATAACATGTTTTAGAATCCTTAAATATTACTAAGTGATGGAGAAAAGGTTGTTTAAGTATCTTGGTATCGGTTGCTATGTACCTTTTTGTATGGAGCCCCATACAAAAATATAAGTCACTTTCATACTACTTGACGCAATCATGAACAATGAAGACAGCTTTGATTCCTTACACTTTTACTTGTAGAGATTTAAATACATAGTGATTCCCTAGCTGATGGAAAAATTTCAAGTGTTTTTATATAGGCAGTGTTGAGAATTGTTTGTTTAAAAATGTCCATTTTTGGTGTAAAAAGGGCATCGGACGAAAACTTTTGCACCAGTACTTTAAATTAAGATAGCTTGCTGATTGGAAAACTTAACAAAGATAACCTCCCTAGCATGGTATGATACGGCGGACTGAAGAATTATACCCCATGCCTCAGCGTCTGGAAGCCGTTCCGTCCATTCCGAGGGAGTATCCCATAACCAAAGAGCTGTCACGCAAATAAGAACTCAAAAGTAGTTTTCACTACAGCCAGTTGATGGGTGGATGCTTCGGTAACACTGCCAACCGACCCGGTGGATGTCCCCATGTTCGGATATCCGCTTGAGCATCCTGGTCAATTGATAAGGAGGGCTACAATATTAGATGTGGTGTGTGCGGGTGCCGGCAGCGCGATTTGAAGGACGGAACTCCAGAACAAAGGAGCATGCGCTCGATGCAACAACTGGGCAACGGAAGGATATGGAGATGTCTACATGTATAATATGACACCTCCGAGAGTTTTATTTATTTGGGGGATCTGCTTATCCTATGATACAAGAAAGTCAAGCAAGTCACCTCTACCATTCGTCCCCATATAGTTTTGTCTCCCATTCCACCTGGATTTGCAACAGTCCGAAGAAATCAAACATCGATTGATGCCCAGCTAGGACATCCATCCCTGAGCTAAGGGCATCACAAATTATGAGAGGGAAGCGCAATCTGTAGCTTTTACTTAAACACCAAGGCGCTTTGCTGAAGATGCTGTCACCATCATAAAAAAAAAGAAAAAAGCTAACCATGCCCAGCCCCCAGCGCACTTATAAACACGATGCGTCAAGCTCGCCAAATAAGTTACATGCCATGAGCTTTAATGCATGATATGGACTTAATTTGCCCTGGTTAGGCAAACGACAACGTTAGCAAGTAAAAAATCATTTAGCATTAGAAGCGTGAGAGGTTTGCTAGGGTTTTGCGTGACATCCCTGCAGATTACACAAGTATCATTCCTAGAATTAGTAGAATTGGCGAATATGGACACAACCTTAGAACACCCAAATAAGTTAACTTATGCCCTTAACCTTAAATAATTGTTCAATCACTTCTTACCGGATCCTGGTATAAACAGTCGGAGCCATACTATGTATCGTTGCCCGACACGAAAAACCACAAAATCAAGGGCCCTCGAAATACTATGCCCCCCTCCTCTTCTTCTCAGCACCTGGCGCACTTAATCTGACGACGCCCTCCACATACCGGTCCCCCAGTCCGCTAATATCAGCATCCAACCTCCAGTTGACCTCTCCCTACATACGCTTTTATTTTCCCTGCTAAAATGCCCCCAAGTATTCCCCCCAGCTGAAAGAAAGAAAGAAAGGAAAACAGAACTCAATAATGATAGCTGACACACGGTCACAGACGAGGGCATAAGACTCCGCCGCGAGGCCATGTTTCGAGCCGGAAGGTTGCTTGCCAACGAAATGGAAGCCACCGCCTGGAACCCTGGCAACTTAATGGTCGGAATTGCCATTCACAAGAACCCAAGCGTTAGCACGGTTAACGCTATTGAGTCGTCCCGGGGCTTGCTTCGTGAAGTTGCTGTGAGTGACAATAGATTAGGCAAGATGAATCCCATCAACGATCTCCAACCGCTAGCGAATATCCATAATACACTTTTACAGATCGGAGGATTGATCTCCCTGGAACAACACCTCTATGAGGCACTTCAAGATATCAGGCTGCGCCTCCAGGAGCTCCAAATATATATAGAAGACGACATTGGCCAAGCAGCTGCAGAAGTTCATGACTTCATCTGCTTCGTGACTTTTGTCAACTTGATCCACCCGCAAAACTGCATATTAACCCCATCAAGGATGCCGAGGCCCTTGCCTCTAAGATCCCGTTTTCAGAGGCCCGTCAGGCGTTTGTCGAACTCCGCCAAGCTTACCAACTGCAGACTCCCGTTCCGGGGTACCGTCTAAGCAAATCCAGGGAGTTACCTGCGATCACTAGATGCATTATGGAGCAGTGGCACAAAGGTTATCTCTCTCACGCCGCCGCAACTGGGACGGTAAGCAAAAAAACTCCTTTTCTAGATCAGCCCTCATACCGCGGGGTGTCAAAAAAACGCGAGCACCTGTATTAGGGGGTGCTCAAAAGTCTGTCGAAGCCTGGTCTGGTTGGTCGAAATTACGTGTGTGTAACCCGAACTATACAACCGAATAACGTACCCCACGGCGGGTCGAAATACACGGTGATACGAAACAACCGGTTACCGATACACTGGTACCCAGGGGTGGACGTAAATGATGGGATGGACGGGGTTTTGAGGAAAAAAATGATTTAATTTGGGAGGTATGATGCTAGGAAGGGTAAAAGGTTTTGACATCGCCAACCCCTGTTCATCCCATCGCTAACCTCCATGCCCGAGTAGAGAGCATAAACCGGTTTTCCGAATACCACTCCGGTCTATAACTTATGTTTGTTTCGTGTGTTTCGACTCGCCGTGGGACACGTTACTTGGTTACGACCTACAAGTGTCCCGCGTTTTTTTTGTGACACCCCTCGGTATCTACGGTAATAAGCCCTATCCCACGTCATACTAACTTTAACGCACAGAAAATTCTCATTCCAGATCGTGTTTAGATAGTGGAGTTAGTTCAATCCCCTTGTTCAAGCTTAATAGTGTCACTAGCTGACAATAAACGATCTTAGCTTATAGTTAATTACCAACGCAATTTATTAGTAGTGCTCAAGAGAAAACCACTCCGATTGTTCGAGCACTTATCGACCAAGCCTATATCTCGAAGGCCAAGATGCCGGGGGATGGGGAAGAGCAACCATGGATGCAAGAAGATAAGGAGGCTTTCAAGGCCGCCACTGATCTAGCCATGTCTATGACCAAACTATGCAAGAATATCCCTCTGCCCAAGCATGTTAAACCAGACCCTCGGAGAGAAAAGCAATTACCGATTCACACTCAGTTCAAAGCCCACCCTCCGACCCACCCGATCACTCAAGAGCTCCAGAAGCTGTTGGCTCAAATTTATGATTTTTTGCAGGAAATTCGTGCGCAGCTTTTACTATCATGACCAAAGCGTATTATACCAAAGAGGAGAACTACCTTAGATTCTCGGCCCGGGACCATAAAACGTCTTCTGAAAAGCACTTGAAGTAAGTTATCATCCAGGCCTCAAGGTTGTTTTTCAAAGCTAATTAATTTTCAACAGCGCTGCGACCTACTTTTTTAATTCGCTCCGCCAGGTCAGGGTTGTGGTTCTGAAGGATCAGACTGGCAGGAGTTCTGGGCAAGGCAAGGGGTTCCGCTCCTTGACGCTGTTAGTGCGGTCTGCCGGGATCCCACCATTACAGACGAAGAGAATTTGGCAGCCGTTACCCGCAAGAGTTTGCCACAAGTTGGCATGCATTGTAGGTACCATTATCACTATCTTCGGATCGTGCTAACCTCAGAATGTGATCCTGGCAATAGTTCACGTTAAATATCGCGGACCCGTTGGTCGGGGTCACTAAATTCTACTATTCCTAGTAGCGCCCTGTACTCCCCTCTACCAATTAATAGTTGCCAATGTTTACCACTACCTGAACTGTGTCCTTGGATAGTTTTACTAAAAACTCGCGCAATCTCCTGTATCATGAGATTTGCCTCAACTCTACTTCATATTTTCGCCTTCCTATGGTAGAGAGTTGTGAATTTATACAAAAACGAGAATTCCGAGCCAGGCCTAGTGTCGTCAACGGCCGGGATCCCCGTAGGCCCGGCGGGGGGACTGCCAAGAGCCCTGGACTGGACAGGACGGCAAAATGTTCTCCGTCCCCGTCTTAGAACCCTCAGGACGGTGGCCATTTCTAAGGAGTGTGCGGGCCCTACGATGTAAGACAAATTGGCGTAGAGGACTATCGGGGGCTGCGGGGGGCTGCGGGGCACTGTGGGGGACTGTAGAGAACTGCAGGGACGGCCAGTATGAGGAACCTCCCCGGGGGGGCGGGGGGCCTTAGTCCTTGGCGGTGAGTTGCAGGGCAAGTTTGTACAAGGACCGGAAGGGACGACACAACGCCGTCCACCGCTGTCCGCCTTCATGACGGACGGACTCAGTGTTTCCAACCGTCCCGGGCGGACTGCAGGGCCCTGGCGTCCAATAGTCCCGTCCGTTCCGGGCAGGGTTGGTATGGACGGCCGGGCAAGGCGTCCGTCCTCGATATTCACTGTAGGACTGTAGGTTGACGGCAGGGCCCTGCGGTCTTACTGGAAATGGTAACTCCCGGCAGGGCCCGGCCGTCCTTTGAATTGACGGACGTCACCTGCAGGGCCCGGCCGTCATTAGTAAGGACGGGCGTCACCTATAGGTATTCGCTGTCATCTGCAGGGCCCGGCCGTCCTGAGTGGGGACGGGCGTCACCTGTATATTAGAATCAAAATGTTTTGCTTCTTTATAGTAACACAGACCCCATGCTAATGAAATTTAAAAATGAAACATAAACTAAGACACCTATAGGGCCCGGCCGTCTGTCCCGGGCATAGATCAGGACGGACTATAATTTGGCGCCCGTCCCGGGCGAAGGCCTCAAACTTGGTGTCCGTCCTGTCCTAGGCCAAAGACGGACGGACTGGACGCTTGGGAACACTGGACGGACTGCCCCGTTGAGAACACTGGCCAGACCCGATCAAAGAGGACCCCTAGTTGTGGGAGCTAAATCAAGTCCTCCGCCTGCCCCAGTGATGGACAGAATCACATCGTGATCGAGTTTTGGTTGACTACAGTATGCTCGATCACCTCAATCACAGGGATCCCCCGATCACGCCTTGATCGAGCATAGGATCCATGATCCGCCCGAGTTGGCCGACCATGGGTACTGCTCGACTCGATCGTAGTGGGCGATACTCGACTATGCTGGGGTAAACTTCATCACCCTGGTTCACTCACCCTTCTGTTCCCCATGCTTACAAAAACCCTGCCGGGATTAATGGAGTATGGGCAGGAGGAATTTGTTGAATTTCCTGGCCAAGAAGGAGATTACAAGGCAGATGGTGGTACACAGAAAGCTATGAGCAGAAGGACTTAGTTACCCTGGATTAGTTGTTGGCAAAAAAACACTTCTTATGCTGCCAAGTAGATAACTGAATACAGGACATGGGATATGGGATCTGGGATCTGGAAAATAGAGGACACATTTACTGCAAAGCCAAAAGCCAAGGTCCATTGTTCAATGATAATCTGACACGTAAAAGTTACTACAATAATACTCAAGTGAAGTTGATGATAATCGACAATCACAAATCATACACTAGAAGTAGTCATGATCAATCACTCGATCAAGACCCACTCCTCTAGGACTCCCACTCCTTTGATTGATCATTAGATCATGTGTTCCTCTTGATCAGATCATAGTCGAGCATGACCCCAGTGATCTGCTCAATCACGCTCATGGCCAGTGATCAGATAACACTGCAGCCTGTCGTACTATTCACCACCAATACCAATCTCTAAATTAAAACTTTAAAACAGAATACTGGAAAATTGTATTTGACACTGTAGGATTGAATGGTAGGTGATCTTGTTTTTCCACCATAGAGTACATAATATTATCACAGAAAGTGCTGATAAATTAAACTCCCTGACAAATAGTGAATCTCCCACCTGCTGAGATTAGATAGAAGTTGGTCAAAAAACTTAAATATAAGGCCTGGTAGCATATGAGGAGGATAGTGTACAACACATGCTACCAGAGCCAAGCCGGACTCTGGATATTCTTACCAGCAATATCAGGAACCAGTCGTCTATTTGGAACCTAGAACAGGTCTTTTTTACCCTCCTCTAAAGTTACCCCATTTGTAAGGACTTCTCCATTGAGAGTCAAAGTGTCTCCCATACATATACTACTCTAGCTAAGAGCATCTGGTAGGTTCACCTTAAACCACCTTACCATATGGTACCATATCATAGGGCATGTAAAACTTACCCTTGGAACTGTTGGAATAAGCCCAGATATGTGCAGGAAGAGCAGTAGTATTTTGGTATGTAGCTCCAACCACAACCTCCCTCATCGCTTAAGGCAGACCAAAAGCAAAAGGCTGACAGCTGATCATATATAAAGAACACCAATGAGACGATCCCTTTTCAGAAGAAATCTATTTCCTGTCTTGGGCCCATAACACATCACTGCTCCTACATCGGTATACTCCTCCAAATCCGAAAGGTACAAAGATATCCGACCTGTATATATATAATCCGGAGGTATAGCTCCTAAGTTTTGTATCATATGTTCCACAGGGGGGTAAGGGCAGCAAACCTCGCTTGTAGAACCCACAAAACTTAGGTGGTACGCCTCCGTAGCCACCCAATAATCGAGATTCAACCAAACCGCCTAACAACCTGAAGGAATGCAAGGAAGGAATAATATAAGAAAACAGTGGGGAGGAGATATTGTTTGTATGATAGACAACCAAACCTAATATCATGAGCTAGAACCTTTAATACCACACGAGTGAGATCCCATGATTAGATTTGACAGTATTCCAATCCTACATGCAGCAGAAGTATTATATCACAAGTATGTTTTTCCCCCTACCTCAGCCCGTCCAACCCCAACCATGCATTCCAACTGCTCAGCCCCCCCCATACACTCAGTCGCATGACCCCATGTAAAGCTAGTTCCCCAACCCAATTCTCAGAAGATTGCAGCAGATACAAGCTGGAAGTTCTAGCCACAGCCGACAGCTACTTTTGTGGGAATAGGGGGGGCGGAACTTAGTCGCTGCTCCGCTAGCACGGATGGTTATAATCTGCTCGAATGTCTAGATTTTAGCAACCCCGCCGGGTAGGGGAAAGTTTCCTTAATATTCTTGAATTAATGTCCCACCACGACCTCGAACCTGCCTGGCCGGAGGGGCCTATACGTTGGCTAGCAGGCGCCCTCCCATAGCTTAGCATGCCATGGCGGATACAGTAAATATATAAAAGAACAACTTTTTAAGAAGTCGCGGACCAAGTACCGGTGATGGTTGTATTTTTTTTTTTTCAGGGGACTATCGGTGACCTTCTGTACCTCTTCTTCTATCCGACTATTCACTACTGGCAACAATTGAAAGAAACCACAATAAAGACAGCAAAGCCTCACATGTGAGACAAAATCCGGGGTATATTACTACTATGAAGGACTGACTAAAAAAAAAAACTGCCCTCTAGAGCCAGATTTGTCTACCTATCTACCTACCAACAACGCCCCCAATATCCGGATCCTCCCTCAACGCAGCCTTGACCTCCTCCTCACTAATTAAAAACCTAACGCGCCCCCCACCACCGCCTCGCTTCTCCACACTAAGAATCCCGGATTCAACCAGCCCCTTGACCGCGGCTTCTATTCCGCCAACTCTTGGTCCGCCGCCGAGTTCTTCCGCAACGCCCTGATTTCGAACGACCCTTTCCGCCTCATCAAGGACATCGCGGAGAACACCTTCGCCGACTCCCGAGCGACGGCTACGGAGTAATAGAGCCGTGATGAATATCTTGGAGGAAAGGGAAGTGGTTTTCAGGAACATTTGCAAAGGGGAAGAGGTAGCTTCCTGGATTGCCTGTTTGACAACAGCAATGGTTACTCTCCCACCGGCTTTGAGGCCGCCACCGCGCAAAGGGAAGGCGCCCCCGCCCTTCCGCCTGGACGGCGAAGACGGTGCTTGCTCATCTCCTCCCCCGTTGGAAGAGTATTCGACAATCTCGACTGCGCGCCTGCATATATCTAGGGCTCTTCTAGCATCGCCGGATACAGCAGCGACTTTCCTACTGGCGAATTGAACGGCGTCTGGGTCTACAATGTTACCAGGCACACCGTTCAGGCGGGATTGAATGATCGTCATTAGCTGCGAATGGGTGTAGCCAGGAAATGTGATTCTGGTAAGACCTGTTAAACAGCTTAGCTGGATTTCTCAATAGCCAAAGGTGTCATGCCAACCTAATCTAGACGAGATCTTATTGCTCAAGGTTCTCTCGGGCAAGTCCATAGTATTCGCAACCGCCAAAACAATAAGCCTTGAATACCTCCCCCCGGGCCAATTGAAGAAATTGTACATGACTCCTTGGCCCCGCGTAACTAATTGATCCAGTTCGTCCATCAAGACGACACAAGGAACCCTCCGAGGACTAGGGGTGCTGAACTCTGACTCCAAAAGTCCTAAGGCTTGCGAGGGGCTTACACGATCACCTTTGATCGCCTCCCAAAGAAGAGAATACGCTTGATGGGGATCTGTGACCTTCATTCCATTGATCTCGACAAAGGTAAAGTCGTCCAATTCTTCCAAGGACACCAAGTACTGCAGCTGTGAAATAACCTCACGAACTGTAGCAGTTTTTCCAGTTCCAGGAGTTCCGGAGATGTAAATACACGATCCGGTTCCCTCCGCAATAGCAGCAGAAAGGTGAGTGTACACTTCTGTAAACTCATCCTCACGACAAGGCAAGGACGGCGGAAGGGTAGACACGTGCAACCGGTAGCGTGCAAGTGCATAAGGAGTTGACAAGTGAGTACCTGGGGACAGTGTACGAGTTGAAAGAGGAGTAAAGAGCAAAGGTTTCTTCACCACTATTCTAGAGATATGTCAGCAATTGTGCAGACTAATCGATAGATTATCTAACCTCTTATGCGTAGGAGTAGTGTATTTCTTCGAGATGCTCCCAGGAGTCCGTCTAGTTGGAGTAGTAAGAGCAGATGTCTTCCTCTTCTTACTTGGAGTGCGGGGAGCTTTAGTCCGTCGGTTAAAATTCGGGTCGTCTTCCACCACATCGTCCAACTCTGCAATTTCACCCTCATCCAACGTATCCCGATCCCACTCCTGGTCTACTTCGTGATCCTCATCACTTGCTTTGCGCCTTTTGTGTCTCCGTACGCCCTGCCCGACAGATTTGCTCCCTCTCCGCTTAACCATCTTAGTCTCATTATACACCGTCTCCCCAATGGCGGCAATATCAGTGTCCCTCCCCTTCCAAACTTCCTCCCAAATAAACTCAGGCGTATAAATTGCAGTCCTAGGATTGCACCCCCTTCGGCAAACAAAAACCTTCCCATACTCCTTGGATTTCTTCTGTACGCCGTTGGGATACTCTTCGTTATATTTCTGAAGAGAAAGAACCTTTGCTCGGCCGTTTATCGATGGCAGAGGAATACGATTATAGGAGGGGTTGAGGTAAAGTTCATTCTATTCTCAAAGTCAGCGTACTGAACATGTAAACAAGGAACAAAGAAACAAACCGGTAAATAATCCATCCGCTTCTTTTCCTTATTCTTAACCTCGAACTCAGTGGAAAACCACATAACATTTGCCATCATTTCAACCCCATCGCCATCCTCAATCTTCCCTTCTTCTTCGTCAAATTCACATATCATCCCGACATATGCTTCGCCTTGTAACCCCTCCCCTTTAATAAGCACGCAGTCGCCAATGCCGATATTGAATTGTCCCATTTTGGCGCCAATTCTCGAGCGTCCCTGGTCCGCAATGGCCGGGTCGACCACTTCTGGTTCTTTGGGGTAAATCCATTCCCAGGGGAGGTCTTCGTCGCCGAGTTCATCATCGGAATCTTCGCGTTGAACGCCATGAAGGATTTTGCGCACTCGATTGATGTTCGGCTGCTTTTTCTTCGCCGGTGGATTAATTAAAAGCGTCATATGCGGCAGTTTAAGAATTAAAAAACAATGGAGCTTTGGGTAAGAGGACGGAACACCCGATGAAAGAAACAGGGGAATGGTTCTCAGCAAGAAAGGGAGAGGACGCGTGTGGAAATCGGAGCTCTTTCGCGTTCGGCGGCTCCAACCTACCAATTTCAAGGTATCACGTGAAAATGCACCATGCACTTTACGCAGGATCCACGGTGCTTAAAATCAGCTCCTCTTAATTCTACAAGCTCTGCTCTTTATCTTCTTCTTTTTTTTTTTTGATAAAACGAGCATTAGTTGAGAACGATGCACTCTAAAGAAAATGAACACAATGTCATGTTTGTTCTAAGGAGCCCCCTTTCTTTATGTATTACTAAGCGGAAAAAAGCAAACAGGAGGGCCAATCTCTGGTGTCGGGCACTGTAGCAAAAGTTCGCGAATCCTCCTCCCAATAAAATCACGATATCCAGCCAACTCAACTCAAGCGATCTCAATGAGGAGCTCGCCCGTTCAAGGCCACGAGCATTGCACGGTCCGAGAAGGCAGTACCATCGAATTCAATCTTCCCTGAATAAATCACAACCCATCGCCCAGTCCAACTCATTAACACTCCCAACCCCTCCTAATCCAAATACTTATCAATCCCCCCATTCTCCTCCTCCAAATTCTTCCTCTCAGCCTCTCTCTCCGCCTTCTTCATTGCCTCCCTCTGCCTCCTTCTAGCTTTACTCCCCCACCCCTCCCCCTCACTCTCGTAATCTAGGGGAATCGGCTTATCCTTATCCACCACGATCTCCTCGATTTGCGTACGTTCGGCCGATTTGCTCTCCCCTTCAAGCGCCTCCAGCCGCTGCATGTGTGCTTTGCGGGCGTAGATTAGGAAGGTGCGGCGGAGAATTAGATACCCGCAGACACAGACGATGAGGCGGACGGTTGTCAGAACGGTGTATTGGCGGCCAAGAACGGTGAATGCCACGGCATTGGGTTTGATGCCGGCGTTGTTTAGGACTTGGCGCAGTTCTTCCATTGCGTGATTGGTGAAATGAGAAGATCAAGAGAAGTTGGAAGGGATGGTGGGGAAGGAAGAGGGAGAGAAGAATCAAGCAGTAGTTTTTCGCTTTAGGTGTGCGTGAGCCAAATTTTCTCAGTCCGTGCGCGGCAAGTGGCGCGAATGAGGTAACTCGACGCTTGATCGTTACCGCTCAACGAGAGTGCCATCGATTAAAGGACCACACCCAAGTCGCGGTGCATTTTAAATTGCCAAAAAAAAAAGGCAATCCCAGTTTAGACTTAGGTACAAGCCACTATAAATTAAACTATAGTAGAATTTCTCTATCTCCTTCGAGGCATTCTACCGTACAACATGGTGCCAGTATCATACTAAATGACGCCCATCCCAACTTCTGAAAGCAAACGTAGTTCCCAATCCAATTACCATCCCCAACCCAGCCCATATAATCCATACCAACCCTCCGGTAGATCCCCCATCCGAAATCTCATCAAATTCACTATCCAGCCTCTCGGCCATTTTCTCCTTTGAAAATAACTCAAGCACCCTTTCCCTCCCATATGTAGCCATCTCTGCAATGGCCTTCTCCTCCAACTCAAACAATGCCATTCGCATCACTGCAGTCCATTGCTCGTCTTCTGCCGGCCTTAACCAGCCCGTCTTCCCTTCTTCGATTGTTTCTAAGGGGCCGCCCGAGTTGTGCGCCAGGACTGGAACACCGGCAATCATAGCCTCCAGTGGAACGATACCAAAGTGCTCTTGAGCAGGAGTGTACACAAGGAGCGAGGTCGTCTTGAGTAAATAAGCCTTGAGCGTCGCCGGAATGGAAAGCAAGAACAGAACATCCGTATCCTCCGGCACCGATAAGCTCGAGATAAAATTTCGCGAGGTTGCGGATTTGAGGCCTAGCTTCTCACAGAGCGTGACCAGGTCGCTGTGGTAGGTGACGTTCTCCGAGACTCTGGTGTCGTAGCCTCCAGCGATGACCAAGCGTGATTGACACCTTTGTACCCGGGTGAGCAGGGAATACGATGTTATCGCTAGATCTATATTCTTCTTCCGTTCGAATCTATTGATCGAGAGTATGATTTTTCTCCCATCGTTCGGGAACGGTGGATCACTGTCGATGGCCTTTGAGAGAGGAGTGATTGTAGGGGTGACACACGGATACACGACCTTTGGAACAAGCCTAATTCTCGGGAACGCCGTCGCAAAGACCGATTTTGTAAAAGCCGAGTTGACAGCAATTGTGTCTGCCAATCCAGTAGTGAAGCCCTCGAACCAATCAAACGGGATCCGGTAAAGGCTCTTGATGAAAGAAGCTCTCGTCGCAAGCAGGTAATCCGGGAAATGGCAGTAGAATAGAATCTTAGTTGTCGGCGAGAAAAAGCGAAGCAAGGGGATCGCGGCCGAGAGCTGGTCGATGAAAATATATTCGTACTTCGATATCTCATTCGTAAGGAGCAAGGTCAGCGAGAGGTGCAGCTGTCGCAATATCGCGCAGAGAATACTGAAGCGTCCCAAAATATTGGGAGGAATGACCGTATTCCCAGCGACACGAACGTCAAGTGTTCCTAAGTTATATTAGCTTATGACAAACAAAAGCAATCCAGAGTCTAGACCATCACGAGCTTCATCAAAGCAGTGTCTTTGATCACAGTGAGAGGTGTAAACGGTTACCGTATGACCCCTTTGCTGGAGCCCCACCGCAGCATCAACAACAAGCCTCTCAGCCCCTCCGATTCCCAGGTCTGGGTGGATAAATAGAATCCGTTTTTTCGACATTTGATGCTGTTCTCCAGGCATCATTTACCGGTTGGGAAGCAATCGAGCGAGGAACTGCGGGCAGCCCCTGACACCCTGCAGCCTTTGGTTACACAAAATCTTACCGGCAACTTGAGAAAACGCAGTATCGTACCAAAGACTACGCACCGAGCATTGTACCGCACAGCACCAGTGGCTACGGTAGGTAACTACAGCGGCCCAGTCCCACCTCGAGCTCAAGAAGAGAGAGCAAAAAAAAAATGGGTGAACCCTCCTCCTCTTCGAAACCAAAAGCCCCAAAACACCACCAATCCACAATCTCGGGTGAGGGGGAAGATCCTAGCTCACCAGTTTCCCTGCTCATCAGATTCGCCATTTCTCTCCCTGACCTGCCAATCTATGTACCGGCCGCAGCCAATACTTCAGTCTCAACGCTCAAGTCACACGTCCGCTCCTTACTCCCATCTGAGCAGTCCAAGCGCAGACTACGACTGATTCATGCAGGAAAAGTCCTCTCCGATTCAGCTACCCTCAGCTCACAACTACAAATTCCCTCTGCCCCACCGCCGAAAGCTGACAATAAGAAAGGGAAAGGGAAGGATGTTGAAGCCGGGGATGTGCACAGAGCTGTGTACATACACTGCAGTGTTGGTGACGAGCTCTCAGAGGAAGATCTAGCTAAGGAAGCAAACGAACAAGAGGTTCGTTCACCCCGTATATCCATATATCCTTCCTAACCTTTCTTCTCTTTCTTTAACGAGGTTATCACAACAGACCCCAACCCACCCAACCCATCAGCGAATATCTACCCTCCCCCAACCCCGCGGTTTCGATCGTCTCCTCTCCGCTGGCTTCTCAGAATCAGACGTGGCGGCCCTACGCTCCCAATTCAATCGCCTCCACGGCGACGATGAGGAGAACGTCCGTATGCTAGAGGACCGCTGGATCGACGAATCCGCCGGACAGGGCGGTGAGCTAGCGGACGGCAGTCCCGCAGGCAGCTACGAGGATGTATTCCTGGGCGCCACAATCGGCTTCTTCTGGCCCGTAGCTGTCTTCTTGATGAGGGAGGAAGAGGTCTTCTCCAAGCGCATGCAGATGTCCATTCTTGCCGGAGTTCTAGTTAATTTGATATTTTGCGTTTTGAGGTATTCCTCGACTTAGGGTTTTCACCGTTTGTTCAAGTGAGAGTCTATGTAACAAGAGAACTTAATGGGTTGCGGTGCTGCTCTGCGCCCCTCCTTTGAGAAAAAAAAAACCCCATTAGTATATCGTACTTCTTGCTCCTTTAGTCGAAAATAAATAGGCAAGCAAGGCAGAACGAACGAATACGATTCTATTTAGGGTTGACTTTTGATTTCACAATCTACAATCCCCCACCGAGTGATCACTGGTGATAACAAAAAAAAAGGAGGTTCTAATATTTTAATTGGCATCACAGTACACAGTAACGCCCTTAATCTAATTCCCTTACTCTATCTTGTCGACCTTACTCCAGACCCCCCTCTTGGACGAATATCACCCACTATAATCCCCAACAACCAAACATTCACCACAAAAAACAGTAACGACGCGACCCACAAGCCCGGAACGAACGTGGCCTTCCCAAGAAACTCTAACTCATAGCCCTGCTCTAGCCACACCGCCTGTGAGCCAATCGAGTTAGCAGCCATAAGCACCAGACACCCCGAGGGGAGGGAGAAGTAGCACCTGCGAAACAACCCACAACGCAAAAGCAACCCCACCCAGCCACGGCCTCCGGAGCAGCACAGAGCCAGGCAGGTAGAACGGCAGCAAGACGATATACCACATGAAGTACTGCGATGTGCACACTTTATTGAACGAGACGAAGGCGAACGTCTGCGCGAACATGGTCACAGGGAGATCGTGCTTGGCGAAGGCCAACGGTATGACGAGTCCCGAGAGGAGTAGTTGCGGAAGGAACGGGATCGAGGCGAATGGAGTGGAGGAGTGGCCCATGGGCGAGGAGATCAGGTGTAGGAGGGTATTGTAGGGGGAGAAATTGTGTCGGTGGTCGACGCGCGACAGATGGTGGAGGTAGGTGTGTTGGAGGAAGGGGTCGGCATAGCTATGTGTAGGTCGGGTTAGTTACTCGCCCTAGCGGTGTATGGAGAGTGAAAGGAACAGACAGTTTATACATCCAAACATTCAGCCCAGCAAATGTTCCCAAGGCGCAAGTTCCAAAAATGACTCTTTCACGATTGACAAAGCCCATCGCCTTCTCGAGCCACCTCTTCCCAGCCTCTCCCTCCCTTCCATTACCACCCCCACTCTCCAACCACCAAACAATAGTAGGTGCATAAATAACAGGATATATCTTAAAATGCGTGGCCAACCCCACCAAGACCCCCGCCAACAGCACACGTCTCCTCAACACCGCCCAGACAATACCCACCACCAGCACTCCCAGCAACCCCTCGGAGCTACCACGAGTACTGATAGCCGCAACCATGGGATTGGCAAGCCATATGCCGGCGAACCACCCGGCTCTCTGGCTGTCCATTCCCCCGTTTGTCAAGACAACGTGTATCAGCCATCCGGCGAGGACATCAGCAGCGGCAAAGACGACCTTGCCGAATGAGAAGAAGAGGGATTGTGGGTTCAAGGCTGTTGGGAGGAGGAGCCAAGCGAGGAGCGGGGTGTATCGATAGGTTTCCCGGGAGTAGGGAGTCAAGGTCGAGGCGTTGTTGGAGTTTGTGAGATAACGAGAAGCGTCGGTGAATACATAGTAGTCTATGTCCGTGTATTTCAGGGGAGAGGTGGAGTCCTGATATAGGCCATAGAGCAGAAGAGCTATCCGGAGAAGAATGGAAGCTCCAAGGAGGGCCCGGAATGACATCTTACATCACACTGTGGGTGGTTGTCCGAATATGGAGGCAGAGAGGGTCCAGTGGAGCTCGCTTTGTTGCCCCTGGATTTGGAGCCGCAACTTAGTCAGCAAGCATACCGTGGATCATCACTCACTCAGACCGTAAGGGCGACAGGCGAGACATATCAAGTGCATAACGCACCCACCAAGCATTCAACGCCGGCGGGTCAGAGGAATGGTATGCCCCGCCAGAATGTAGCTTATAAACCATCTTAGATTTTCGGAATCATATTACAAACACAAGAAGTGAACGGCTCAAAGGATTGGAAGTTTGAAAGGAACAAATGACAAGGAATACAAAATTGCCCGACCAGCTGTGCCGACCAAAAAGGAGAATATTGGCACAGCGCTCTAGCCCCTCCTACAGACAAAGAGAAGAAGAAAAAAAGCCCCAAATAAAACAAATTAATCCTGATCCTGCGCATACGAGTGCTTTCTCATTTCTCCGAGCCTCTGGCGTGCTTGTTGTAGTTGGGTTTCAAGTTGTAGGATTTCGACCTTTCAGAACGTAAGCGCTGATGTATGTAAAGGAAAAGGGAGAAAAGGGGGCTACCTGTTGCTCCATTTCCTGGACTTTGAACTCGTGCGAGGTTAGTTTGGAGTAGTCCACATCCTCATTCTCTTCACGGTTCTTAGCAGAGATAATGTCCTGAACTTGTCGAACGAGAGATTTGCACGCGCTCGTGACGGCTTTCGACGCGGCCTCGAGACGCTCTTGTGACTTGGACATAAATGATGCCTTAACACGAGATGCGGCTACAAGTTGTGCAGTGGACGCCGCAACATCGTTGGCAACGACGATTCTACTATCGTTAGTGTAAGTTAGACTTGAGGATATTGAATGGTAGCTTACAGTTGCTCAAGCTTTTTATGGCCACTGATAACACCGTCGGCGGTCTCAATCAACATGTTTGTGGATATGGCAACAGCCTTGGCTGCAGAGATCAGCCCCTCTGTCCAGCGATTGTTACGCTTGTAAAATGCAGTACGGGAACTGCTTCCTTTCCCCTGTGCTACAATCTCTTGCTGCGAAACTGTAGCAGCCTTGATCAACTGAGCGATAGCGTTGGTAACCGCGATAGCGGCGTCTAAAATTGAATCATGGATGCTGATTTCAAAGGTTGAATACCCTGGGTTCTTGGGTTTCTTCATGAGGAGCGCCAGACGAGCTGTAGCAGCCTCGATTGCCGCAGCCGCCTTGTTCATCTCTGCGTCAACAACATCTCCAAGATCCCCACTTGCCTTTGATAGATCGGAACCACCCTTAGCCAGGAATTGCTCAGCAAGCTTGTTCAACTTCTGCAGGTGTTTCTGGACTTCAAGATTGCTTGAAACGACAATATCAGTCTTGCGATCAACGCTTAAATCGTCTAACCGGAAAGACATGAGGTTCTGGAAGAATTTCACAGCAGTCCCCGCAGAATGTCGCGCGGATGACAAGATGGCTTCGCTTCTCTTCTCATCTGGAGCAAACCGTGTAACACCTTTGGCATTCGCAAGCACATCTGCGACGGCGCCAGCAAATACATGAAGCGTCTTGATGATCTGAGATTGTGTGCTATTGGGTCCATCCGCGATAAAGTGATTGAACGAGGTGGCAAACTCAGTAGCGCTCATTTGGGCCTTCTCAATTTGCGAAAGTAAATACCCGGGCGATGCACTCTGGTTACCAGCATTCATGGGAGATTCTAGCTCATAGAGGGCATCGTCGATACGCTGAACACCACTCTGAAGCACAGAGTCTACGTGATGTCAGCAGGGTGAAAGGAAATCTAGGGGGGCCTTACCAATGATCTCTGTCAGTTTCTTGAGCTGATCAAGGAGCAGCTCATCAATCTGAGCCTCAAGCACGTGGTCAGTTTCAGTGTTGTTGTGACGCATCTCACTGAGTTCCAACAGGGTCTGGTCCATGCCGGCCTTGAATATTTCGAGTTCTTCCTCCTTGGCCCTGAGCAATTGTTCCATATCATTATGCTTGTCATCGTTCCGAGAGGTGAGCTCATCAATCATGCGCTGCTTTCCACGCAGTAAATCCTCTAGGTCCGCCATTTCACGGTTGTGCCGTGTCAGGAGCGCGGAGAGCTCGGACCCCTTAGATCGTTCATTGTTGTCCGCCTTTTCTTGCGCAAATCGGAGTTCTCGCTTCACTTTTTCTACCTCCTCCTTTTGAGCCTGCAATATGTTAGTAAAAAAAGGCAAGCTAGCCACTTTGTGGGAGCACATACCCCCTTGACTCGATCTAGATCGTATAAAGCACGGTCTCTCTCGCGGATCATGTCGGCGAGCTCCAAATTCTTGGACTTCATTTCGCGCTCCAACTTTTCTCGCCTCTCAATAGCCTCTTGTGCAGAATTGGCCTTGAGTTGCATTTGTTTATACTTGCCTAACAGCTCAAGATGCTCACGTCGAAGCTGGGAGTACAATTTGGCCAAAGCCTCATACTTACTTTTCCACATAGCGACCTGGTCTTGTAGCGACCTGATGAGATCGTCTTTAGACTGCTGCTGCTGTTGAGAGTTCAAGTTGAGATTCATCAACTCTGTCTCAAGGGCTTTCACTTTCTGGTCATAGGACTCCAGCAGTAATACATTGTTGGCCAATTGACCCTGGTATTCCAACAATTGACGCTCTAGTTCAGCAACCTGGCCTTGCGCTTGCCGTGCCATCTGATCCCGAAGCAGCTGCTCGTGCGCTAGTCTCTGTTGCTCCAGTTGCTGTCTTTGCATTTCCTCATAGGCCCTCTGGTTTTGCAGTGCAAGCATTTCCTGCTGCCTCAACTCCGCCTCCCTCTGCTCCTGTAGCCGACGTTGTTCTTCCTCGTATGCCCGCTGCTGCTGTAGTTGTTCTTGAGACCAGAAGTCAGAAATTGGCTCGGGTTCGGGCTGGGAAATTGCGGGTGGGCTGGGAACGGGTTCAGGAGGTGGAGGCATCTCATTTGCTGGTCTACGTGGAAGCGCCGGTGGCGCGTCTTCCTCGCTGAGTAGATTAGGAGGGTCCTGGGGAAGTTTTGGGACGGTAATTAAACTTGTCAAATAGCGAAGATTTGAGCACTCGTAGTAAAAGCGCACAAGCCGGTGGTGTTGTCCATCATAACGGTCGCGTAGGGGAGCAAGCGCTTCATCATCACCGGTACCTATTCACTTGTGAGACGAATATCCGACATTGTAGGCCCACCGAAACTCACTTTGATGCATTGCCCTCAACATGCTAGTAATAAACTTGTAGATTCCATAGCTCTCCTGGACAAGAGGCACAAGGCAGGAGATGCGGCACTCGTTGTTGACACCATGGCGGAAGTGAGAGAAGACGAGCTTTTGGAAAGCGTCAATCTGGTCCTGTAGTGTCATGAGATCGGTAATAGTCTCGTATCCCTCGTTTGGATCGTTAATGCTTTTTAAGCTAAGATATTCCTCATAGTCAAACACCCCATTGAATTCCGGATGATGCTTATGAAAAGCCAGCTTTGCCAACAAGAAATAAATATATTCCCGAATCAAAGGACCGTATCCTGATCCCATTAGCAAAGTCTAACTCAAGAAATGGGCCTATAGAAATGCATACCCCGTGGCCCCTCGCCGGGTACCCCTCGGGACAGAGACTCTAACCATGCAGTATGTCCAAGAGCCTCACGAATTGTCACAGAATGGCCTTCCTGGAGAACTTTGTGGATAGTTATCAAGGCCTTGAACATCTGTATCTCATCCGCCATGATAGGCTGCCTAGAACAAAATCCTATTCAGCCTGTGCACGGGCCAAGCAGCTTGAGGAAATCACCATGCGGCTACGGGGGTGAAGGTTAGCCTACACTTTCATGCCAGCCCAGAAAGATTGCGATGATTTGTGGTCCCATGTGTAGACAATGCAAGAACGGACATGTTTTCCTAAAACCCTCGTTTAGTTTGCGAAATCCCTCCCCGAAGGGGTTGTAAGCTCAAGAGATGTGATCTATTGTTTTAGGTACCTACGTTTGGGAGCAGTTTCATCTAAAAGTTACCCACACTGTCAGCGTGACTTCAAACCAGACAGAGACGAATGAAAGGGATTGATTTGTCTCCATAGCAGGTAGGTGAGGATAGAGAACCTATGTTGGTAGCTTTCTTAATATTTATCACGAGGTCAGATTCAGATCTAAGTTCAGTGTCAGCTCAAATGCTCCTCCAGCCCAGACGAGGAATCACGAAGGTGGCATACCTGCTCATGTCCACGTTCCGTGTAGACCCAGTATAGGCCATGATAGCAAAAGGGTGCTTTTTTGTTTTAGTCTTTCAAGGGGGAAGGTTAGGGGAAAGGATGAGTAGACCAGATACTGAGGGAAACAAACTTTGGTGGAGGAGAATGGTAATTTGCCAAGCTTGTAAGTTAGAAACACGCGGACCAGCCAAGACCAATTGAAGTCTTGGCTTAGTGCGGGCCATCAGCAACAGCGACTCCGGTGCTCCACACACACCAGTGTGCTCTGGTTATCATACTAGACTTTCGTACTATTCGAGTGCGGTACCTGTAGCAAGCTGAATGAGTCCCTTGCTTATTATTTACGGCAACCCATTATCATTTCATGAAACCCTTTCTAAGCCTTTTCCTTCCTTCCTTCCTTCCTTCCCTTCTCCTTTCTCTCTTTACAAAGTCTGCTACAAATACCATTGTTAACCCTCGAGAGCTCTATTATTACTATTGCAAACCGACAGAACCTTTTCTTCTTTTGCACTTGCGGTCCAGCATATCGGCCGCATACCTTTCTCGCTGGCTCCTGTGTCCGAGCGAGAAGATTCTCGCGCAAACCTACACCACCCCCGAGTAGCTTCTGTGCTCGGAGTAGCGCGCTGCTATCATGTCCCATTGATAATCTGTCGAGGGCTCTCCGTCTGGCCGAGTCTGATCGGATTGTCCAGGTGCGCCGTCGCTTTCGTCGCCACAGAGGGTTTGGGATGTACGCAGGTGGAATTTATTCTGGCAGTGATATGGGTACGCACGGTTAAGCCGTCCCATTTCCCGGCAATTATTTCACAAGCTTATGACGATGATGATGAGGTGGGGGGTGGCAGTGTTGTTCTTCGGCCTATCTTTCCTATCTGTTCATAAATAATCTGATGGCGCGATGGTTTGCTCTTCCGCTGTCCTTAGTTATTGTTACCCGAGCTGATCATCATGGTTTAGGCTTATATATTACACTCCTCCAGGTATGATGCTTCCAACATGCACTTTTCTTGAAGGAAGGACGAGTGGCTGGATAACCCAAGGCTAACGGTCACATACCACCAGCAACTATGGTTCGTCTATTCTCCATCAGTGCCATAAATGCCTACCTCACGTCATGGGCCTTAACCATTGTTGCAGCTGGAAAGCCACGGATGCTCCTACCGGCCTGGATACTAATAGCCCTTGTGAGCTCCCCTTTCACTCCCATACAATGATTCGTTCGTCATACCCTATTTACTCGATATGCGATGAAAAGGTGCTCGCCATCATACATCGGGTGACTGTTCGGAAGATCAATCTTTCCCACCAAGTGGCTTCCGCAACGAGTGTGTTGTGCTTTGCCGGTGTTTGCAGTACTATTGTGCTACTGTTTGAGCTACACATCTGCTCACACACTAGAATGGACTAATTTTGTTTGTAAGATACACTTTACCGTATGTTTGTGACGATGGCCCTCGTGAGAGTAGATATCGTTGCACCCTATGGTAACTTACACACTGTACCTTGCTTTACCTTATAGCCACCTCACCTCTTTATTTTCCCCCACCGGCCGCCTTTACTCTTCTTGTTTCCTTTCCCTTCCTTATTCCCTCGCCCCCTCTCTTTCGGTCAACGCACTCTTTTGTCGGGGGCTCTACGAGTACAGATGGGTGCTATATCCCCCATAACCGATGATCGCTCTAAGGGCTGTAGCTGAAGGAAGATCACCCCCTCATTTCTTCTCAACAGGGAGCCTCTTGGCAGCTGTATCGCTTTGAATGCCGAATGTCCTCTCCATAGCCCTGTTTATGAGTTAATCTTTTGCTTCGAAAAGCCGTCTCATCGGTCGTTAGACTAGCTGGTAATACCATACCATTCCCTTCCATTCCATTCCCGAATCATACTCAAGTTACCCGCTCCCGCACTGCACTCTACTGTGGGAGTACTAGTACAGCACACCACCTACTAACCAACCAACCAATTGCGGCTCAACATCCCTCCATCACCAAAACAAACCCCCACCAAAAAAACCTCCCCACCATCTTCCAAAACAACCACAACAACATCATCAACAATGTTCCGCTCACTAATACGAGCACCACTTAGGCAACTCCGCCCACCAGTAAATGCCAATGCCAACAGCATCAGGTACAAGTCCGTAGGAAAGTTGCGATTCGCGCCTCCGCCGGCAAAGCCGCAACAGAGCGTTCGTTTAGCAGCACAGGAAGGACAGGAAGGCGCAGACATTGGACTTCTCGTTGGTAAAATTTTCTCTTCTCCCCACTTCCCACTTCGAGAGAAAGAGAGAGAGAAAGAGCTAATTGGAATAAAACAGATACCTTCATAATGCCTACAGGCAAAAACCTCCCCTCACTCTTCACATCCCCAAAGGAGCGCTTCACACTCGAGCGCCGAAGAATCAAGCAAAAACTAATAGACCTCCGAGAGTGGGGGGGGGGGC
>Ga0307509_10001676_pt1 | contig 36973 bp, 34 predicted proteins | sample 10_EM_MG_FD_202245 | JGI IMG/M metagenome (GOLD analysis project Ga0307509, IMG submission 202245) | Populus trichocarpa ectomycorrhiza microbial communities from riparian zone in the Pacific Northwest, United States - 10_EM | ecosystem: Host-associated > Plants > Roots > Unclassified | place...
GTGCGAAATCATTACATCGTATGACGTCACAATCGTGACGTCATGAAACCATTAACCAATCATAATCAACCAATGACTCGCAAGTGCGCAGTCATGTGAAAGCTATGAGTCAAATGACGTCATAGTGTAAAAACCCAACATACCTTATGACTAATAAGTATTAGTCATGTGAAATCTGCCTTGCTTAGTCACGATTTGTGACAGGTCCCTCCATGGTCAATGGGTGCCAGACTTACACGCTGGTTGGAGGAAAGGAGACATAGGGCTCCTTCGAGAAAGTGGCTGCCGACGTGCAACGTCTGGGCAAGCAACAGAACAACTGCTTGGATGAAATTATCTCTCTGAAAGGGGAGATCAAGTTGTTGAAGGCTGTTATTGCCCGATTGGAAGGGGATACGGTCGCCCATGAGGGTGAGTTCACGATTGGCAGGGGTGAACCTGTCTGGAGCTCGAGGGAGACTATTCGGGAATCGGGTCGTGTTGAAGCTGCTAAGCGCATGAACGGTGATGTGACTCCTTCCCCCCCCCCTCCTGGCGCTGGTGTTGCGTCTTCCTCTGGTGGCAAGAAGGTCTCCTTCGATGGGACCTCTGATGCCGGATTTGAGGTGGTCGATGGGAGGAAGTCTCCTGGTCGTCGGGCCGACAGACAGCGGACCAAACGGGTAACTAACCCCGCTACTGTTGCCGCCCCGACCCCTGCTCCTGTTACTATTCCGGTGTCGTTACCCCCGACTGGGGCGGCGATGTATAGTCGTGTTGCGGCTGCCTCTCCCCCTCCTGCAGTGCCATATAATACTAGACCAGGTCGTCAGGTCCGGTCTAGGCTGGTGACATCTTCGCCCCCTGCAGTTGTTGCCCAGGGTCCTTCCCACACCTGGGTTCCTATGTCCTCCCCCTCCCCGGATGTCCGCGAGCGCCACATTACCATCCGCTTCGATGCCGGCAAATGGACACAGCGTCCAGTTACACCGAAGGCTATCCGTATCTGCATGAACCAGACCTTGAGCAATATTGGGAAGGTTTCGGAAAAAACCCCTTACATTCGGGAAGCCCGCTCCAAGCTTGAGATTGGATGCATTTACCTTACGCTGGCGGAGGTACTGCCACTCAGGTTTGGGACAGGCTGGAACGATGCCGGTCGACTCTTATCAGAGAGCTAGGGCCCTCTGGTCTCACTAACTTTGTCTTCCATAAGGATGTGGCAAAGGTTAAGATTTTGGTTTCCGGCGTTCCTTTGGCTCCTACGGGTAGGGGCTCTCTGTGGAAACCTAAGGATTAGACTAGCGATAGGGCTTTTGATGGCCTCCGGACCGATATCGAGGGATCGAACCTGGGTGTTATCACCGCTGGTCGGCCCAATATGCTCGGCTCTTTTTTCGCCATGAAACAGGCTGGCGCCACTTCCTGCGGCATTAGGTTCACTCTTGAACGAAATGATGCCAGCGACAAGGTTCTTTTGTCGGGACAGGTGTTTTTGTTCCGTAAGTCCAGAAATGCCAGGTTCTTTGAGGAACATAGGTCTGCCCCTGTTTGCAACAAGTGCCTTCAGGTCGGTCATGTTGAGATGTTGTGTGCGTTTCCTCCCCGCTGTTGTTTTTGTTTGGGGGATCATTTGTCGAAGTCCCACCGCTGTGGACAACTTAACTGCGCTGGTGAAACCGGTCAATCGTGTAGCCACACTGTGTGTCGGTGTATGCTGTGCCATAGGTCCGACCATTTCACCGGTTATAATTGGTGCCCTGTGGTTGTTGCTTCCGGTTCTTCCCCTGCCCCTGCTGGTGCTAGATCTCCTATCGTCGCCGATGACACATCTGTTACAGGTGTGTCCGACCGGTCCAGGAATCGTCAACAACGTCATCGTCGCGGGATCGATGTTGCCATTGCTTCGGAGGTGATGGTGGAAGGAGAGGTTTCTGCCAAAGGTCTTGCTGATGACAAGGTTGAGGGCATGAAATACGCTGACAGACGTGCTGACCATCGAAGAGGCATGACTGATGGGGCTCTGCCTAAGGCTAAAGTTGTCCGGCCTAAGGTTGATAAGAAAGGTAAGGGTAAGGCTATTGATGCTTACGAGCAGGCTGGCCCCTCCCGTATTACCGCGATTGTGGAACCGGCCCCCTCCGGTATTGTTGACAAAGCCTCCCGGTTATTTAGATCGACTGGCTCTTCAGCCACCCCCCCTCCCGTTACCACCGTTGATGACAATGAATCAATGGGCTTTGACTTGGGCTTGATTGCGCCCCCGAAAGGCATTCTTAAGAGGCGCGCCTCTGATTCCGACATCACCTCGTCAGCGATTCAGGCCTAATGTTGATTACAACATTATCGATCAATGTTGGACAGAGCCGGGCTAACCGTTTGTTGGTGATGTATGTTTTTTCTTTTGTTTATTTATTGTTTATAGTTGATCCTCCCCGGAAGGTGGACGGGAGTGGTGTTGTACATGAACATGTGGATTTTGATTTGTTTTCTGTTGTTCAGGAGTCTGGTGTTGAGGTGTTTGTAAGGTTGTCATTGTCTGGTTTGTTCCTGGTAGATTTACACGACATGGTGACCTGTGTCATTATTTATGATGTGGGTGGGGTGAGAAGAAGGATCGGTGGTGTTTATGTTCCTCCAAAGCTGGATAGACCGGGGTGGTTGGCTTGTGAGACGACATGGAACGATTGTGATTTCCTCATGGGCGACTTTAGTGCCAAGCACGATGAATGGAATCATGTCCCGAGGCTTGGTGGTATGAACATCTCTGACTGTCATGGCTTGTGGTTGACACAGTTCTGCAATCAAAACAGTCTACGTGTGCACCCTCCGATGGGGTTTACGTTTCAAAATATTAGCACCATCGATCTATTCATCGGAAATTCGACTACGAGAGTTTCGTATGATGGGAAGGCAGGTCTGGAACATGTCGCTGTTATTGCCAGACTGGAGGTGCATGAGCCGGTTGATATGGTGAGACGGCGACCAGCTTGGAGGAACATTCCGGCATCCGATTGTGATGATATACTAGAACACGTCGATTCAGGAGGTGATGAGGAGATGTTGTTGAGACTGAGGGGTGGTGTGGATGTACTTCCGAGGTCTGGGAGGAATGTCGACCGGTCCCCCTTTTGGAACCCCGACTTACAACGTATTTGTTCTAATTTAAATCGCATGAGACGGATCAGACGACGGCTGCCAATGGCTTCGGACGATTACAACGTTGTTAGACGTGTATACAGGGCCATGCTGTTGAGATCCCGACGGGACTTTATTCGGGACACGATTGAAAAGGCCGGAGATCCTGCTATCTTCAGACTAGCCAGACAACTGGAATCCAGGCGGACACTTCCTTCTATGCGAGATTCTGAAGGTCGGCTTGTTTGGCGCCACGCCGATTTTAGCGACCTTATCACTGCCCAGTTGCGCCCTGGTGATGAACGACCATGAAATCCATCAACGGTGGGGATGGACTCTGCCTGCGAGATGGAATCTGCCATTAAGCTGAGCCCGACTAACACCGGTCCTGGTCTTGATGATATTAGGTATCCTTTTATTCGATACTGGTTGAATGAGAAACCCGACTGTTTGAGACGGCTAGTTGACTATGGTTTGACGAACGACATTCCTGACTGGCACTCTGCTGAGGTTGTACTTATACCGAAAGCGGACAAACCCCGTTATGACATTGTGAAGAGCTGGCGTATGATCCACCTGCTGCGGACTATTACCAAGGTGGTGGAGAGGATCGTCCTGCTGAGGATTGCCGAGCATGTGGTACTGGGCCAAACTCAATTTGGGTCTAGGTGCAAGGGAGGTGTCCATGACGCTATGTCTGTTGTGTTTGAGTTTTTGCGACACAACGAGGGTTTTAAATGTGCTATGCTTTCCATGGATGTTGAGTGTGGTTTTGCCAATATCGATATTGACCTGCTATGTGATTATTTGGCCGCCCGGGAATGCCCTGCCACCCTGATACATTGGGTTAGGAGGTGGGCGGGGAACCGCCTGGTTAGATTCAGGTTCAATGGTCGCATATCGAAACCTTATTGCGTCAACTGTGGCATCTCTCAGGGATCGCCATTGTACCCCATTTTGTTTGGCGCATATGTCGCGGACATCTTTGAGCCTCGCCTCCGGTACTCCCCTTCAGTTCGCACTGTAGTTAGCAGTTATGTGGACGATGGGGTCATCCTTGTCGCTTCTGATAGCAGGGATCTCACAAGGTACACGATGACGGAGTTCCTCAAAGACTGTGACAGGATTGCAAGGGGTAGCAAGATGGCGTTTAGCACGATCAAGACTAAATGGATTAGTTTTGGTGGAACTACATGGGAGGATTTGGATATTGATGGAGAATTACTGACGCCTGTGGAGGATCTTAGGGTTTTTGGTTATAGGTTTAATGTTTTTCTTAATATGTCTTCTCATGTATCTTACTGGTTGGAAAGGGGTTTATGTGTGAGGAGGAGGATATCTGCGTTGGGGAGGAGGTTTGGGAGTGATGGAGGGCTAGATGCATCGTGCACTTACCGGTTGTTTCAGGCTGCCTACCTACCGACCGTCTACTATGGGCTTGAATTCGTGACTGACTATACGTCGTATGTGAAGCAGATTCAGGTTCACGTCAACGATTGTCTCCGATCCTTGTTCCGGTGTCCTATGAAGCTTGCTAACAACATTTTGCTTGCTGAATTTGGGACTCCGCCCGTACACATACAGGGTCGGTACCTTCAAAGACGATGCTATAGTCGCATGATCAACTACCGATATTGTAATAACCATCCATGGTTTGGTGCAATTCGGGGCGACTGGGAGGTTAATGGGATGCTGGCTTACCCGATGTTGTCAGACAAGGTTGCAACAGTTGTGCCGAGCTTCAATGTGTCGAAAGGAAAGGAACTGGCTGCGAGACTCTTTCATGAAGCCTATGAGGAAGCGGTTCTGATTCCTGATCTCCTTATGATCTACACTGATGGTTCGAAGAGCGACAAGGGTACAGCAGTGGAATGGACGACTGAGGAGTGTGGGATGACTAAAGGCGCGAGAGCCTTTGCTACACCTTCGACATGGAGCATTGTGGAATGCGAGATTTTTGCCATTATCGCCGCGATGAGGGATGTGCGCACGGAGTACCACGGCATGATCATCATCTTTTCTGACTGTATCTCGGCCATTATGTGTATTACACAGATGGAGCCTGAGGGTGAGTCAGCTCGCATGTGGGATGTTTTGATGCCCCTGTTCAATTGCTTTAGTGCGGTCCGCATTTGCTGGATCCTTGGTCATTTTGGTATTGCTGGCAACGAGAGGTCGGATGCTAAGGCCAAACAGGCGGTTGGCGGTGTTTTGCATGTTCGGAACTGGGCAGGTGTCGTGCTTGACCTCGGCCATGCCATGATTGCGAGAGCGCTACGATCCGCTGAGTGGACCCATTGGCATACAACGGAAGGTCATGGTTATTACGATCGATCTCCAAGGAAGCCCAGGCACCTACGAGACCTTAGCAGGCTTGATCATTACATCCTGTTGAGACTTCCCAGCGGTACGGGTGTTAGTGGTCATGACGAATGTTCCGGTATTAGTGATCGATTCCACTTGGTGTCTTGCGACAAGTGCCTCGCAGGGCGCCTCCGTTTCCCGACTTTGTTTAATGATAAGCGGGTTCCTGAGTGGCGCGACTGGTGGCAGTCCCATTTCAATTTGCGTTTGGGCATTCCGAGTGAACACCAAGACAATGACGGTGTGGTCACGGTGTGTGGGAATCCCTTCCAACGGACGGTTACGCAGTTGATCAACGGTACTCTCAGCCTGTTTCATCTGGGCGCTCCTGATAGCAGATGTACTAGATGTCTGTTGAAGAGTTGCAGTGGCGGCGACAAGTGTAGACTCCCTCTTAAGTTTACTAGCCTGGGTGGTTCCGGTAGGCAGGTTGCGCTTGCGTGGTGGCCTGATTCCGGTCCCTGTGGGGACTGCGGCAGTCGCGCCAAGATATTCCGTGCTCACCTCCGCCGATTTCCTGGATGGGCTTTACATTACTTCGTGCCTTTTTGGTATAATATTGTGCACAACTGGGACGATCTACCTGCGGTCGATAGGAATACCGCTGCCCTACAGTAGTGGATGAGCCAACCTGCTCTGTGTGTGTGCAATTGGACTTCCTCTGATGTTGTGGGGAGCCATTTGAGATTGCGTGTCGGCCAGTCATGCTTGGAACGTATCAGCGCCATGTTTGAGGAGTTTATGAGGGATGGCGGTCGCCCTGTGTTGGACATGTTGTTGGACGTGGGGTGGAGACGCTGATAGATTGTGTGTTTTGCGAGATGGATGGCGGTCCATGTGTTGTGATTTGTTGGATTTATGTTTAGTTGGAGAGATGCGTGACCAGTTTGCCGGATTGTGGGCTTGGTTGTGGGTATGACCTTGCTTACGGTAGTGTTTGATGGATGGCTATGGGAGGTGGATTTACTTTGTTGTGCCCTAGTTGGGTAGATTATTTTTGTGATTCCCGTGTGCTAGGCGGATACTCGGACTTCGGTCTACGAATCACGCGGGTGTTACTTTTCCAGATGTACTGCGGGCTAGGCGGGGTTGGGACTGGCGTACTCCTTGGAACGTACTGCCATATGGTTGTGCAAGCCCGGATAGGTAGTCGCTCCATTACCTAGATAGTTATAAATAAAAGAGATTGAACTCCCCTATTTTCCCTCCAAGTGCAATTTGCACTTTCAGAAACACCACGTACACTATCTCGAGATTTCTGCGTAACGTGACCTGTCAGGTTACATGAATACCACATGGATCCCTCTGTCCCTCCCTTTGGCTCACGTCGTCGTGGCAACGGAAAAGGCAAAGCGGCCGACCCCTCCCCACCACCCACAGGTGCTAGGAGCCCCTCCACCCAGGAGGGCGCCCCCACCCTGTCCCCAATCTTCATGCCGCAAGGCCCCCCCTCACTTAAGCGACCCAGAAGCAACACAATAACAAGCCTCCCACATATCGATGTGAGATACTTGAGAAACGCCCCTCCAAGTGCCTACTTCCTGAACCTTTTCCACAAGATAAACCAGGACCAGGAAATTGGGGCTACCACCGCCAGCAAAGAGAATGTGGTCATGATCGAGATGATCTATCAGATTCACAAGGCCTACAGGACGGCCATCGATGCGCTTAGCGAACAGATCGAAGCCCTTACAAAGGAAGTTAGCACCCTCAAAAACGCTACACCCCGGCCTGACACCCCTACCCCGATACCCTTCCCACTACCGGTGACAGCCCCTGAGCGGACTGCTGCCCCCGACTCCTGCCCAGTCGGCCTTCCCACCGCCGCGCCGCACAAGTCGTGAGCCACGGTGGCCGGAAGGGCAGAAAGGAAAAAACCACCATGGCTGCTAGGGCTACTAATGCCCCAGCAAGATCAACTACCAATAATTGGCCCCAACTAAAGAAGGGTCTCACTGCCAGAGAACGCCGCCTTGTCATCAAACGGGAGGGCGAGCCACTTCCCACCACTGCCCTAGACCTAAGAGACGACATCAACTTGGCACTAGCTGCGATCTACGTACAGACTGTCTCCCTCCAAGGGAATACCGTCACCCTTACCACCATGGAATCAATCAAAGCCACCTCGCTCAACAGCAAGGTGGGAACATTCCTACACCTAATACCACGAACGGTTAGCGTTCACCTGGACACCCCTGTATCACACGTTTTGGTACACGGAATCCCAACCTCGAAATCTCTGGCTAATATAGCCAGTGAGCTTACCACCTTCAACACTGGATTGTCCCTTACTAGCCAACCCAGATGGCTCACCACCGACGACGCTAGGGCTGGTAAAACCGCCTCTATAGTCGTGATCAGCATAATGGGCCCCAGGGCATCTGACTACGTTGGAAAACGCCTTGCCACTTTCTCATCATCCTATAGAACCGAGCGCCGCCTGCGCTTCAACTCCCACACCCAGTGCTCCAAATGCCAAGGCTATGGACACCACAGTAACCGATGCACCAACCTGGTTTCATGCCGATGGTGTGCCTCCCCACATCCTACAGGAAATCACACCTGTCCCACTGCTACCTGTCGTATACGCGGCCGACCCTGCAGCCATACCGTGCTTAGGTGTGTGAACTGCAAAGGCCCGCACGACGGCTCAATGCCCCTCCCACCCCAAGGTTCCTCAGGATGCAAAGCCAGAAGGAGAAGTGGAGAAAATGACCACTTGATGACTATGATTTATGTTATGATTATCGCGTCAGACTTTGGTTTTACATTTTTCTTTGTTAAAGAAGACGGTGATGGAGTTTCTTTTATTATATAATGGTTTTTCTAGGCCATACCTTAGGGTGCATGCCGGAGTTTTCCTGTAGTTAAATACGAAATAAACTCACAGGATTTTACAAAAAAAAAATGCTCTAACATCCGGCACAGGGAGAGATATGGGGAGAATGGAATGGGGCACCCGTTAAGGCTCCCAGTCACGACCAATAGAGTGTCAGTTTGTTTTACAAGATTTACGATCATTATTGTAAACTATTATCACCTCTCCCATGTCACATTTCAGATATCCACTTTATGCGTAGACCTTTCCTTGATCATACAACCCTTCAGATGGTCTCTCGCCTTGCGGTATTTTACAGAACTCCCCGGGCGAAAGTAATCTGAGCACAGATTGTCCTCTCTTACTTTATTAACCTTTAGAATTAGGGGCAAAGAAGAGAGTAATGCGAACCCTGGCTGCTCTAGATCCATTTCTCCATTACAGGAAGTCATGCCCTGATCAGTGTGGCTTTAAGCGAGTAACTAAAAGTGATCTTCGTGTTTGAAAAGGCGCAATTTTCAAAACTGACGATAGTCAAGCGGAAGCCTGTTCTTGCACCATTGTTGCCCGTTTATTTATTTATAATGATTCACCCTCCAAACACCTACCTATTCCGAAATCCCTCAGGTCCTCGCCGTACATGTAGTAGGAACGGGGAGTAAAGAAAAGCAAAGATACCATTTAGAAGACATAGAATATGATTGAAAACAAAAAGGAAAAGAACTCCTTATTGACCTAACCGAGTCCCGTGCATCCCCCTAGTCCTGTCCAAGTCCTTTGTGTCCGAAGGGCTCCTATCCCATCCCCTTCCCACCTGTTAAGAGAAAAAAACAATACTCCAGGAGCCGGACAAGAAAGCACAGAGAAACAAAGCAAGAGGCAAATGAAAGAAAAAAACAAGATCCTAACTAATCACATACATGAACAATAAATTCAGAAGGCCCGTCGAAGTCCACACTGTTTCCCCCCCCTTCCAATTCATAGAAAGCTGGAGGGAGAAATATTGAGACACAGGACATAAAATAAAGGAAAACAGAAGGACCGACCAACTAACCATACGAATGATCTCGAAAAGCCAAGCCACTTATCGGCCTAGCCATCCAGCTCGCTTTGCCTCCTCCTTCTTCGGGGAAAGCTTCCCGGTTTCCTTCTCCCAGACAATCTTGGCCTGTCTTTGTGCTTTCTGCACGTATTCTGATTTGCCGACCGAGGGGAAGTATTGCTTTAGACTGATAGACTTAGTTCCATAGTAGAATTTCGAAACACCCTTTGTAATCTCCTTCGCCTTAGCCACCATAGCTTCCTTCGCCTCCAGAGCCTGCTTCCCTGCAATGTCGGTCAAGTCGTTTGCAATTTTGTCCGCCTCGATCATGGTCTGCTCCATTATGATCTGGATCTCCGCCTTTTTCTGTTCTACCGCCTTGAGCCATCCCGAAAGCTTCAACCAAGGTGACCCAAAGTCAACTTCCAATGTCTCGCTGATCAAGGGCGCGCTCCTGGTCGAAATCGAAATCTTCACCAATCCCCAAGCCTCCTCACTATCCAGCTCCAGTGTATACACACCCTCCAGAGGCTTTGAGAGTTCGGAAGATATCCCCTCTCCACCACGGGTGACCTCGACGAATAAAGTAGGTGGCTTTCGGAGTAGTAGGTACTTTTGTGGAGGACGTATGATAAGGTGGTTATCTCCAATAACATGAACAGTGAATTGATCGGATTGATTCAATGTCAAAGAGTTTGGGTCGAAGACAAGACTAGATATATCGTTCTTTGGGCCACACGACGATGTTGTAGTGATACTCGACGAATGTTGTACTGCGGTGGAGAGTGAGGTAATAACGGAGACCGCAGTAGGGGATACTACGGTCGAGGTTGTTATCTGTGAAACGGCTTTTACGACTGGAGCAAGAGCTTCATCGGTGGGAATCGGCGACTTGAACTTCACACACGCAATGGCAAAGGTTGCTCCAGCGAGACCACACACGAATATCCAGCCCACGAGGAAGACTTTCCACAGGTCTTCGCGCTTCTGGTCACGGACCCAATACAGACTGCTCGAGGCGTTTAGGGTTGGCCGTTGGGGTGCCTTTTCTACATCTCTCAACAACGTGTTAGTGGAAACAATGGAGGACACAGATGTTCGTAATCCGCCAACTGGGATTGGCGCATTCTCCCTATCGGATTTTGGAGAGATACCGGTAACGCAGGCCAGGTTGCGGTTCATCTGGCGAACATCAAGATTGAGGAAGGTATTTAGATCAATAGGCAACCGCTTATGGACGAGGTAGCCATATTTGGAATCAGATTGCGACTCAAGACACATGTGCACACTTCGTGTATCGAGGGTGTAATTTTCTGTGACTTTGTGATAGAGCGGATCCTGAGAAATAACAAGAGTTGGAACGGAGTGACGAGCCATGAAAGCTCTTGCGTATACTCGAGTCAACTTCCTCTGATTACTATCGTCTTCTGAACAGAAGACAACCGCCAGGTGAGGCAATTTCCAGCCAGGACTTTCAAGCTGAGGACCGTTATCACCGTAAGAGGACGACACGGATTGGTTACCATTTAGCCACAAGGATAAAGTGTCTGGCCGACCTTCTCTCTTGGAGGCTCTCGCCACGGTGCATACGTCAACGGCCATCTCTACGCCAAAGGACTCCACAAGCTCGACTTCGGGTGAACAGCTGCGAGCCCCAAAAGATGAAACGGGTATGACATTAAAACGTGAGCCCTTGGAGCTTTCCCATGAGCAGGAAGAGCTAGTTGATTCAGTGACAGGGACAGCTAATGCACCACCTAATTTCGTAGTTATCTCATCCTTCGCAGACGTAGCTCCGACATACAGGATGCGGAAAGGCTCTTCCATAACAAGTTGATGCTTGCTCATAGTTTGCCGCACTGTAGCGAAGAGTTTGGCAGGAGGAGGTTCGTCAACCCTTAGGTGCTGGCTGATGTCCATGGAATCGGCTTCGTTGAATTCAATTACACGTGAGCTCACGGAAATCTGTTCACCGACGAAGTCTTCTGGTTCCTCGAAAACCACTTGTTCCGAGCCAAAACGCTCGTCTTTGAGGGTCATCCGGCTTTTGTCGAGGTGCTGTTCATCATGGAAACCGTATGCAGGAATGCCAGAGGTAGGATCGGAACGAGGCGAGTCGTCAGGAAATTCAGCAAGAGACTCGCCATCCTCAATAGACATATTATCTTCGCTGATATTGTCTCTAAGCGAGGTTACGGATGAAGTATCGTCCTCGTCGTCAGAAGTCTCAGTAGACCTAGAGAGGATGTCATAGTCCTCCTCTAGTGGGACGCTGCCGCCATCTTCCGAGTGGGTCGGCATTTTTATTGTCGAAGGCTCAACCGAACCGAAGGCTCCGTACAGGATGAGGTTTAAGTAGGGGACGTGGGAGCTCAGACGAGGTTACGGGGGTGTAGTGTAGCAAGACGGAGGAAAAGTGGCGCCTTGTTTTGGTCAGCAAAAATGAATGACAACTCTGAGTGTGCAGCGTATTCCAGAAGTGGAGTGAACGGAGGGGAACGCAAGGGATTAGGGTGGAGTACCTTTTCTGTAACGCAACAAACTGGAGAATAGTAAAAAAAGTGAAAGTGAGAGAAGCTGAGAAGGGGGTTGAGGTTGCGGTTGTATTAGGGTAGGAGAGAAGTGGAGGGTTGAGTTGGTTGAGGAGGGAGAGGAGGAGGAGGGGCTTGCCTGTCTGGGTATGTGAATCTCTGGATTGATTGGTACGAGGTTTTCGCCCACCTGCAAGGTTCCTCGGGCTCAGTAGAGACGAGCGCACAAAGGACTGCAACAATGCTCGCTTCGTTGAGTCAACCAATATTTAGAGAGGGAAAAATTGGCAGAATATTTGTAGCGCACAGGGGGGTTCTGCTCATGTGTTTTGTCCGACGGCAGGAGACGCTGGACAAGGCAGTCAGGCACCGGGCAAAACAAAACGGGGACTATCGCTTTATTCTTTTTTTTCTTTCTCCTGAGTCAGGAGAATAATTCGATGAAAGGCCGGACAATGAGGAGAGTTACTTCAAGATGGTAGCAAGCCCACAGCAGCAGCAGTAATAGCAGATTTCAGAGAGGGCCAGTAGATGAGCGGGGGAGTATTCTGTGGTTGCTATTTTGTGATTGTGGTGGGGTGGAGAGCGGTGGTGAGTGGGGAGTTTGGGGAGGTAAATAAGAGGAGCAGAGGCGGGGTGGTTATGGTGGGATGGGTGGATGGATGTGGATGTGGATGGCGTTCAGAGCCAGTTTCCCAACCCTGTTGTAGTACCGTATATGTACCGCACTGGAAAGGCAAGTCCACCGCTTTATCGATCACTGTCCCTTCCAATCCTCAGCTCCGTGAGTTGCAATACCGCTATGATAAAGGAGAGTGAGGCCTCCAGTCTGGTCTGCTGTTCTTTTGTTGCATACAGACCCAGCTCTCTTTCTCTCTTGCACTACGGTAGGTCCTCCAGTGGGCTTTGGAGGGGTAAAAAGTGACCTATTCGAGTTGTATAGCGTGTCTCACCTTCCCCTATATGGCTAGTATCTCGGGCCTCATGGATAAGGGTTACTCGAGCACTGTAACTCTCTGGGATGTCGGTATGACACGGTACGGTATTTCTCACTTCCTTCGCTGTAGGCGTGAACACGTTTCCTCCTTCAAGGGACTCGAGAGAATTCCGGGTGACAAAACGGTTCATGGAAATGGAAGGACAGCTCGCTAAGTTGACTTATATAGCAATGGCCCATGAGTCCATGACTCTATGACTCCTCTCTTGTTTATTGTCCTTAAATTAAAATGTAACCGGGTGATGCCACCAGCCAACCATTCACCTTGCCTCCACTCCAGTCAGAAGCAAACCCCAACCATGTGACGGAAAACACTAGGCAGACTTGAGGCTCTTAGGGTCAGGGGTTGAAGGTTGATTTGTCAGCAAATAATACCTTGTGTATGATATGATACCGGTACGAGATGTACTCGTACCAGCACTGTACAGTGCATTCAAGCATCGCAATGTCACAGCCATACCATCGAAGCCGAGATCCTACTGTATCCAAAAAAAAATATTCTTCAGTGCTATTATGCCCCCTCATTCCACCCCAGCCCTCGGATCCAATGTACCACAAAGCTTTGATCACAATACGTGCCATACATATTCACTCAGCACGGGATAATACTTGAATCCATTTTTATACCATCCGTGAACCTTCAAAGCGCTACGGTTTACATTCATGTCATGTGTGTTTTGTTTATCAAAGCCTATTATCTTTATTTGAATTCACCAGCCTTGCTTGTGCTGGCGATTTAGACGCAGTATTATACAGTACAACATCGCCCAACATCGCCCCCACGAAGAAGAAAAAATGAACACCCATAATCGCTAGCTATACCAACCCGTTCCAATTCCACCTCTATAAAGCTCTCGTGACTACCCCATTGTTTCCCCTCTCAAACCTGCCAGAAGATAAACCCTCCACTCCTTGTCCCAGCTGTAAAAACCTACCCAAGAGAATTGAGAAAGCCCAAGGCTCCCTCCCCTCTCCCCGCACCGCACCGCCAAGTTTAAAATATGAGAAAAGAAGTGGAAATAAAGACCCGAAGGAGAAGAAATGGGAAAATCAAGGACATCCCTGCAGACATCAGCAACCCCGCTAAGATCCACAGAACGGAATATGACACCAACGTCGGGATAGAAAACAGAGCAGGGTTGACACTTCCACCACTATACATATAAGAGAGATGAGAATTCGTGCAGCGATTCTTACAACAACTGGAAGCACAATTGAACGGAAATTATTTAGAAAGTGGGCATGGGTAAAGAGGGGGAAAGAAATATAAAGAAATACCGAAAGAAGGAAGCAAAGGAAATCGTCGTAGACAACACTTGACAAAACCAAAAAGAAAAAAGGGCAATACACAGACTCCGGATGCAGTTGTAATCCCGATTTTAGCTCTCCACGTGCACCTAGTGGCAAGATGCGGCTTGGGCCATTTCATCGTTTTTCCATCATTCGGAAATCCATCCGCCAGCAACATTAACCCACTCAGCCAGACAACTACCCTGTTTGCCCTCAACATCGACAATGTCGGTGTCGCATCTACATCGGCACCCAACACCGTTCTTCTTCTCTGAGTCCCAGTTTTCCCAATAATCGTCTTCCTCCTTTGCTTTTTTGGGATCAGTAGTTGTCTTTTCGAGCCACTTGGGTCTTGCAAGTTGCCCCCCTGGGGCGTTAGCCGGGCAATGCTGAATTGTAGTGTGTCGGTATCCAAAGTCACGGAAATAGTGAATATCGGACGGCTCAAGAAGGACGCCGGTTGCTAGAGAATGGATAGGAGCATCTCCCCACTGTAAAGATAGTCAGCATAAGGGAAGCTAAATTTGTAAAACTACTGGCGAACATACCCTTTCGGTCCAGAAACCGCCGCTTCTATCCATAGTCTCGAAGAACTTCTCGTACTTCTCGCTCCGGAAGAAGTCTAGTCTAGCAATTTCAAAATTGCTCCAGAAATGGCACATATTGTAGGCCTCTCCCTCCATTGCATCACCATCAACAATAGGCCATTTCTCACCAGCAGTGTTGACATTATCAATTGTGGGCTCTTCTCTGTTCTCCTCCGGTGGTTGGTGAGGGTCTTGCCTCGGTTCTGCGAACATTGACCAAAGACCCGTGGTTGGAAGGTTGTTGTTCCTCTTGTACGCAGATGCATATCGGAAAATGTTAGGGACAGTCTCCTTCAACTCTTTGACAGCAATGGTAAATCCGTATGTCTTATTATGTCGTTGCATGTGGAGAAATGGGTCGCTAACGGTCCTGGTCAGTACCGAGTGGTTAAGCCGGGGAGGTTATTACATACTAGGTAATATCGCAGAAGTACTTGATCTCTGGCTCCAATCTCCAGTACCATTCGTACTTGGCAAGTAGCTCATGCTTGTAGAAGAAGCTAGTATGGAATAAACGTCAGAATAATGCGGGTGGAAATTTCGAGGCACATCGAAGAGGAATTATCTATACCCGGAATAAAAACGACACATGTGATGGTAACTAGCCATACCACCGTACATGATAGCAGCATCTCCTTGTTTCGCGATCGACTCGGTGGCCTCATCTTTATCAACCCAATCCGGGAAACCCCACATTGTCTTCGGGATCGATCCAAATTCTACTGTTCCGCTGGTGTAATTGACGATGGTCGACTTGAAGGTCTCATTGAACTCCTCATCGTTGAGAAATACATAAGGATAGTTGTACCAGCGGTTGAAATGACGTTCTATCGATTTTACCGATTGGATAACGCCCTCCAACTCGCTATTTCTAGCCAACACAACGAATGCTGCATTCACTCGAGGAGTATCCGTTACTAGTTCTAAACATCCCTCAACGAAGGGCTTATCATAAGCTTCCGAAATTTTCCTGCAAAGATAGTTAGACTCAGAGCGCATACTACTGGTCAATTGTCTCCTAACGATGAAATCAGAACGAAATATTACCTTATCGCAGGAGGAGAGCTCGAAGGGATCAAGATTGAAGTACGATTGTCCGGATGTCGGGAAAACAAAAGTATTATGAGTAGGACTACCGTTACCGGAAACAACAACACAACTCCCAGCGGTATGGATATCGATGAATTTCCTTTTAACCGTATACGTCGCCGCAGAAATGATAGCCGGGGCGGAAGATGGCCCTTAGATATACCTTCAAGTGAAGGAATGGCAGCTTTCGAGGGAATCCGCCGAACGAGTTGGCTTACCAACCCCATAGCGGGCAATCGGTGAAAAAGGGGAAGGGGAAAGATTGATGGTAATGGAAATTATATATGGCGGGGAAATCGGCGGTAAGTTATCGAATAAAAGATAGCCGTCCCTGATGAGATGGTGCGGTAAGAAACAAAGGTGATCCGTGGTATAGATAGGCCTATTCGAAAGAAAAGCGCTTATGAAAAAAAATCTTACCGAGCCTTCGTAACTCCTGCTATGAACGGGAGCAAAACCAACACTTCACCGGGTATAAAGTGTGGATTCCTCAGAAGGCTGCCAGGGGACAGCAAAAGAAGGTGGAAAAAGACCAGCGCCCCAGACTGGTTGAAGGAGAAAATGCCCGATAGTTCTGGAGAGAGAATGGGGGAAAGGAGAAAGACTGCAATTTGAGCAGGAAAAAAAATCCAGCGCTGCCGGTCTTTAGGGGAAAGGAGCGAAGGTGTTGAGGCGACAGGCAAGCAAAATCTTACGGAGGACGAATCGAGTTAGCCGGCTCAAGCTTCTCCGTTGCCGCCAAGACCTGCAAGGTATGCACGGTAGGAAAAGGAATGTATCTTAAAAAAGAACTGGAAGACTAAAGATATTTGCCACTTCTCTTTGAAAAATGTAAATTTAATCTGAGAAGACTTTAGCAGACGGGAAAATCAAGAGAAGTCTGAGGCGCATGTTTCCTTGTTTTTGCCTCCGTTTTGTACTGCGCCTCGTCGCCAGAAAGAGAGAAAAAGTAAATGAGGAGCCTGTGCAGTCAACACATATTATCACTCGGTCTTGGCTTGGGCCACTAAAATCTGACCCTGCCGACTACAGCTTTAAGCAGTGCCATACTATCTAGATCTCAACGGAAAAGGGCGCTGACGGATAGTTAGGCTTTTTCTAAATCTATCTTAACTGCTTGATTTTGCTATAGAAGCTCCTGGACCCTCCTAACAGCACGGCAACATCACACACTCCACACAAAGAACGAGATACCGCTAGCTATTGGCAAGGTGTAGGTGGTCTGGGGATATAAACTGAAATTGAAACTAGCTACAGTGTAAAGAGCAAAAGCATGGGTCGACACAAATTTCCCATCGTAGCCACATTGGAAGAAGATTTTTTCCCCCTTTGTGAGTACTAGACATAACATCTTATGCCTCTGGTTCTCCAAGGTCGATGCATGCCTCCGGTGGTGATCCTTTTGGCTGGACAATCATGTTAGCCTTAGATTGAGAGCCGCTACAAACGAAAAATCGAAGGAACAACCTACAAGACTTAGCGGACCCCATGATATACAGCGGCGCTCCATAATCCTGGGCATTGGGCTTATCATTTCCCGGGGAGGGCTATCCATGACAGGACTGAGCGCAATTCGGGCAGGTATCGTGGGTGGATTCGCAACTCTCTCGTAGTTACCAGCAGCATCAATACTTCCACCTCGCTTTCCTGGGAAACTAGCAGCCCTCCTTCTAACAGGAAGTGAGGTCTCAGGTGCATGGTCACTCAATTCGAGCAATTCCATTACTCCAGGGCTCAAAGGAACAGATTCCCATTCCGGCTTAACCGCTGCTCTTTCTCCAGGATCCTCGTACAAGTCGAAAGTGCTAGTTGTAAACCGGTCGGGAAGTTTGCTGCGCTGACGGGGGCGGGTGTTTGGAACTGTTGCGGCGTGGGGAGTGCCTCCGCGGCCATACATACTTAGGCGAGAGAGGGCCTCAGTGAGTTCAGGGTCGCTCTTTTTAAGAGTCCCAGTTTGCTTCGGTTCTCCAGTGGGACGGGTGCGAACAGTTACTCCGTCTGAAGTAATGAAGAAGTCGGTTTGACCGCTCTGCCAGAGAGGCGTCGAGGCCTCGACTAGCCAGAGGGGAAGGTTTTCTTTATTTCCCTCTGAGACGTCTTGTATCGGAGGGTTTGGCATGCCGGGCATTATGATACTTTGGTTGCTATTGAACCTTAGATGTGGTGTGGAAGGAAGAAAAACGGAGGGGGATGGGTAAACGGGAAGGTTACCTGGCGAAGGAAAGGCTACTAACATAATAATTATGTGGTGGTTGCAGGTGTGGCTGAGAGACTGTGCGGGAGATAACTTGGGACGTAGGGTAGGTTATGTTTGTTGCGCTGATCGATTTGATATCATATCTTGGGTCGGAGGGGTGGAGGGGAGGTGAGGGCTAAAGAATTGGGGTTTCGTCAAGAGTAAACAATGTCAGGTCGATAATTAATTAGAAGTAAATATTATCATGGAAGTTGGAGATGCGTTACCTTTTACGGTTGAGCAATGTGCTAGTTTTCGTTTTACTAGGGGGGCTAGCTTTGGCTTGGGTGAGAGATTATGATCCACACTAAGACTTTTGGTTTGATTCCTTATCATACCCTTCTGCCGCAATAACGCATATTCCACCACCACCGGGGCCCAGGGAAAAAATGGGAAAAATGGAGGAAAGGAAGACCCAAAAGCGACCTTGAATACCTGAATAAGTAGTGGCATTCGGATGCCTACCGGCACTAAATCAACAACAATGTCCTCTCGATATAATGTTGTAAATGGATGAGGTTGTTAAGAGTCGGTTGCTGAGGGAGGGCGGACCAACCCGGCTGTGGTAGGTACGTATATATACAGTGCAGTACTGTTTTCAAGCATGGGGACCCTTACCCTGATAAAATCCTGAACCTCCTTTCAGAGCCTCAGAGGGAGCGAAGTTAAAAAAAAAAAGCCCGATCCTGCTGCACAGTCCTGGCGGCAAAATTCGTCTGCACTCCCCACATTTTACACTATAAATGGCTGATTTTAGGCACTCACGGCTTATCTAAAAGCAATATAGAATTAACTAAACTAATGCTATGGCGCAGGCAATTGCCCAGACTTTCTGGGTATGATATGATAGAAATTATGAGAATTTTCCCACTTCGATATGAGGGCTGAGAGCTTGGGATCCAGGTTGGATACTATTGCAATGTATCTTTTGTATAGGAAGTTCAGATAAGATAGAGGTGCCTTTTACCCACCATCATTACTCTTGGTACTGAACCGCGGGAATTTACTGAAGGAGCTTGTCACTTATGCATAATAATATCTCGATGGCTCTAAAAGCTCTAGCAGATTTTGGGGTTTTTCGTAATCGACAAAGCTGAGAGCTTGTGAAGCGAAAAGGCCTATCCTCGTGTAAAATGGGGGGATGTCGACGAATTTTGTCGCCAGGATCGTACTCTTCGTGGTATCATACAGTGGCAGGTGGTACCGGTGCTCTCTCGCTCTCAGGAATGCAACCTCTCCCGGATTCCGCAGGTCCAGCCAGAGGGCAGGGCAGAGTGGCTCTCACTTCCACATTACTACGCCAAGACTTTATTTCGTATTATCGGGCTGATCTTCAACATCAGCCCGTTGGCATATCAACATCCCCCAACATCACCTTCCAAAAAGAAAGCTCTTCCAATTGAGCCCCTCAAGCAAACATGTCTAAAGGCCTCAAAAACCTCACATACGGTATCCGCGATTCTCTCCACCGCAGGGAACCCAATCGATACTAATACTACACTACAGAAATGGAGGAGCCAGCGTTCCTCCGGCGGCTCCGACAACAGCATTCCGGCGGCGGCGGCGGTCCAGAACGATATATCGCACCACGGAACAAGAAACGGCCTACGGACGAAGATGACGATGCGCCTACGTATGTGCTCGACGAAGGGTCTGGGGAGACGCTGTCGAAGGAAGAGTTCGACGCCATGAATAATAGGGAGATCGTAGAAGGGAGAGATGGAGAGGAGGGGGTCGGTATCGTCAAAATCTCTGAGGAAAAGCCGGCAGCTGAAAAGGTGAACATCACAGAGATTGGTGGGAAGGGGAAGAGGCGAAAGGTTGCGAAAATAATTGGTGATGGCGATGAAGATGATGCTGTAGAAAAGGATGGGGGTGGTGATAAGGGGAACGAGAAAGAAGGAACCATAAAGAAAAGGAAAGGAAAGGCAGGTGGGAAAGCTAAAAAGGCCGTCAAACTGTCCTTCGGCGATGACGAGTGATTCCATTGGAGGTTCGGAACACCCAGATTCTTCAATTCTCCCAGATTAATTACTTGGGTGGACTAAGCGTTATCGTTTTTGGGAAGTCTGGTGGGTTCAGGGTTGGAGAAAGTTAGGATTTAGGGAGGCTCCTGCGCTAGGCTTGCTGGCGTCGCTTGTGTGGGTCTCCTAATACGTCCATTGGGAGTTGTCGGCGAAGGTATTTGTTGTACTAGGGGATTAGTTATGATTGGAAGGATTGCGGAGGATCGTGGTAGTCTGCAGAAGCGCAGTTGGCGATGGAAGATCTGACAAGACTTTCTCAAGAGTATCGCGGTAGCCGAAGCTAGCTGCGCACGGCTACTGTAGTACGGAGGTAGGTCAGGTGAAACCAAGGGCCACCAAGCTACCGCTTTCTTGTCATAATTGCACTCGAGACCGTGCCAGACTTCCTGTCTTCGTCAAACCATAAACCCGCCGCTATGGCACCAGCATCTAGGGTCCGCGCATATCACACCTCGAACATCCACTCCACCACGCAATCGCTTAAGGAATTCCGTGAATCCGAGACGCACAAAGAATTACTCCGGAAAAAGTGATCCAATAACGCCTCTACTATCTATTCCTGATTTTAACGTCGCCCGTGTATATCATAATGCACTTGCACTTTTTGCTTGTTTTGCTCGAATAGTACTCAAGTACCAGCGTGCTTTGCCACGCTCCTTCGTGTTATAGGCAAAGTATCAGTTTGTAGAGTCTACAAGTGCCTCTACAAGAGCCTTACGCCATTGTGCAAATAGTGCCCGCCCCCTGTGAAGCATGCATAGTGCGTCGTATACCGGTATCCCATAAATCTCTCAGTCGGGTACCACTCTAGTTCCCTATAGCAGTACTACGGACACGACTAGCTGCTACCTACGCTATCATATCCCCACTTTGGTGCCGCATGATTTGTAGGCCTTATTGGAGACTGTGGTCCTTAAACTATTAATACATAACCATCTTGATTTTAGCTGTAGCCATTAGCTAATCACCCACCGCTATACGCAAGCTCGATGACTTGAAAGTTGCCACAATCACCCAGTAGCACCCGTTTTCTGTCCCGGCCCTATGTGGAGGCCGCTCTGGAAAGGGCTCCGAATTATATCACATCTATGAGAAAAATCGTAAATTAATTTCCGAGTCTACAAAAACCACCTAAAATTTGGCGACGCCGGCCCATCCTTCAGTATCTTCGTCGCCACGTCCCGCGCGTCAATGTCCACACCCTGTACACGGTTCCTCCTACTGTTATCGAAGGCCATGTACGTGCCCAAGCTTCCCGCTAGGAGCATGCCGGCTGCGCCGAAGCAGGCAGTTGTTGTCAATGCAGCTTTTTGGTTATTAGCCTGGGAAGTGTAAGAATGGAAAGAAGAAGGAGTTACGGATGTAGTCTGGTGCATCCTGTGGGCGGAAAATATTGGAGCTCACAACGCCCATCATGTTTGCTACCTATGTTTGTATTAGTGGAAGAAGGGATAAGGGGAGGGGGGGTGGAGGGGGGAAGAAGCGCGTACGGGCACGCCAACGGAGGTTAGAGCTATTCGCCTGCCTTCATGGGCTATGTTGTTGTTGTCTATGGGAAGAGTGTCAATATTACGAGTGGGAAGGGATCATGGGTCGTCACTCACACCATGTTGATAAGAGCACGCTGGGGGCGGAGGTACCCCAGCACATCATGAATGTTGCGAAGTAGGCTATTTTCTTATCGTGAAGGACGTCGATGCTGGCGTAGATTATGAAACCGATTAGTGGAAAGGAGAAGCCTAGCCTTGTTAGGATTCCACCATAAGAATTGCGGAGGAGGTGTACCCAAGGCAATAAACGGTGACCGCAACCTCGTGAAGTCTGAAGTAAACGCCAATATAAGTAGCATTACCGCACCGGTAACATTCGGCGCTTCCCCCTCAAGGTCAGCTCAATCACCCCACTCTTCCCCCCCACCACCCCAGTGATAACATACCAACTGTATAAAGATTCGTCTTAACAACGCTGTACCCCAACCTCCCCACAATCTGCGGCAGAAATAAGCTGACGCTCTGCAACGGTACACCCAAACACATCTCGATAGCCAACCAGGCCCACGCGACCGGCATCCTAAAGACCTTGACAGCCTCTCTGAGGTCGAATTTCTCGTCGACTATGGAGGAACTATCCACCTGGATTCGGTAGAAGGCGAGTTCCTTTTCTTCGGGGCTTAGGAAGCGGGCTTTCGCGGCGCTCATTGGCAGGTACCAGTATGCGAAGAAGCTGAAGAGAGCGGTGCAGGTACCCTCTATTATAAAGAGGTACCGCCAAGCTGAGAGGCGGCTGTTGATGTGGAAGACGCCGAAGGCGAGGAGGCCTGAGGGTTGTTATTATGATAGGGAGGGGCTCGGAGTAGGCAGGGAATATACCGCTGAAAGCATTGGCGATGTTACTCGCTGCGTAGAATATGGCAAGCCTACGTGCTAATTCCCCACGTCTGTAGAAAGTCGTTAAGTAGTATATGACCTATACCACTCACCCACTCGCTTTAGCATTCAGCATTGTTTCCCCTCTTAGATAAACCAATCAATTCCTACCAGCGGGAAAAAGGCACTCTCCGCAGCGCCCAATATTACTCTCACTAATCCCACAACGTCAGCACCCCAGCCCCGACCCCCCAGAAGCAGTCACAAGAACGGACCAGTCATCATCCCCCCAAAATTCTTGCAAGCCGCCCCCAACAGCGTCATACTTCCAAACGTAAACATCATTATCGGCAGCACCCTGCTGGGCCCATACCTCTTCCCTAGCATTCCTACCGGTGGCGCGCAGAGCACATAGGGAGCATAGAATACTGACAATAGGATGTTGTACTGATTCCCTGTGAAGCCTAGGTCGTTTTCAAAGCCGTTGGTTTTAGCATTGCCTAGATTTCCTTTATCTAGGCTGCTCTCGTTGTCAACACCTCAGGAAGGAGGGAGGCGGAGGGAGGGGAGAGGGAGGGAGAAACCTACGCATTAAACAAATACATAACCGCTAGCACCGGTAATAACCTCAGGTCAAACTTCCTACACAATGCTCTTTCGGCTTTCAAATCCACAACCCTCGCCGTTAATTCCCCTCCCCCCTCAACAACTCCAGCACTAGCACCTCCCTCAGAAACAGAAGCAGACCGATCATCAGGTTCAGGCGGTTTGTGGTCCCTATCAACCATCTTCCCAAGAAGCTATGGTTGCGAGGTATCTCGTCAGTTTCACTCTATTTTGTCGCTTTCGGGCGAAGAGGAGCGGAGCAGAAATCATTTTATAGGACGGACTGGACTGGGCCCCAGTGTTAGTCCACAAGCGGAAGAACCTCTTTAGGGGATGTTCCCCGGAATGATCAGCAAGGGCACATACCTGCTTTCGGAAACGGTAGGCATATCTCGCTGCGCCGCGCGCTGCTGGCTACGGATTTGTTCGCTATTTGCTTGCTTGCTTGGTTGATATTGGGTGTGGAGTGGATTGGAGGGGTGGGTGGGGGGACTGGGCCTTATCGTCCTTATAGTGTGCTCGAGTAGCGGGTATTGCAGGGGTCATGTGGTGGGATGGGTGCATTCCGGGAGAGAGGGCTGTTTGGGTTGTCATGAACGGGAGGAGATAAGTTGGGGTTCCTCCCCCCTTTTTTCAGCCTCATTTTTGGAGAAAGAGTATTGGTTGGTCGGTTGATTGATCGATCGGTCGCGGACTTTCCCCTGACACCAGTTTTCCTCGCCTGTAGGTTGGCCTATGGTATAATAGAGTTTCTTTTATGTTATACGAGCGGTACCAGTAGATAGTTGAAGGTGGATGGTTGTTCGCGTCAAGCTTTTTTCGGTACCGGTACGGCACCATGCGCCCCCCGCCCCCCGCCCAACACAAAGGCAGAGGCAAACGCTTGCAGTATTGTGCTCTAGGGGTGTCCCATCATACTAGAATAACTGATAATGCTTCAGCGAGTGATCTTCTATGAACATTAGCTCCGCCAAGCCACCCCTTGAGGCTCCAAACTTTCCTCTATAGCCACAAAACTTTCACTACTTTAGCAATCCCAAAAATCAACTCCCCTCCCCAAAATGTCATCTCACTCACTGGCTAGGCTAGCCACAGCTCTCCGGCAGAACGCGTTACTAGTCGTTCGTACGTCTTCCTCCCAATTCCACACAACCGCTGCTCCACTCGGCCGCTGGGTCCGGGACCGCAGCAAAAACCGCGGTGTATCCGCCATCCACCGCCAGCCTAAGAAGGACATTCAGATCTCCGTTTCCAAATTTCCACTCCCAGAACCAGTCCTAGACGCCTCTAAGCGAACGGCTGTGAAGGTCGATCCTGACCACGGTCTTTGGGGATTCTTTCGCGACAAGATCGCATTGCCGACCCCTGAGGAGGACTACAAGCATGGTTTGTTTTGTTCTGCCTTGTTTATAGCGTTGAACGTGGGGTTTGGAGGCTAATTGGTACTGGGGGGGGGATAGGGCGGCCATGGACGGCAGCGGAATTACGGCGGAAGAGCTGGGAGGACTTGCAAAAGCTTTGGTGGGTGTGCGCTAAGGAGAGGAATATCATGGCGACTCAGAAAATCGAGAGGCAGAGACTGAAGCCGGGGTATGGTGAGTTCGAGTCGAATACGAGATATGGGCAGGTATGTTGGGGCCAATTGTTCACTTTGGAGTCTTGGGGTTCTATTGGTGTGGATAGAGTAGGGCTCATGGCTCGGGGGAATAGATTCGGGTTACGCAGCGGGCCATCAAACACGTTCTTACGGAACGATATTATGTCTGGCAAGAGGCGCAGAAGATCGCGGCGACTGATCCTGAGGTAGACCTTTCCGGGGAGAGGCCGGCCTACCAACCACATGATTCGGCTGTTAGTACTACTGATTTTGACTTTCTCGAGAGTGAAGGTCGTGTGCTAATTCTCTTATAGGATGCTCTTTCGGGAAAGAAGCCGAAGAAGGGGAAGAAGAAGGAGAAAAAGAAAGAGAAAAAGAGGCACGAGGGGCCACGAGTCGTTGATCCAATACATGGGGTACGCCGAGAATTGCTTGGGGAACCATCTACTGAATCCCCACAAAAGCCGGCTGCTGCATAGTTGGGTCGAGGATATTTTTGTATTATAAATTGGATTCGGGCGTCGTACATACGATTGGGGTTGAGATATGTCTGAATGGCGAGTATATAGAGGAGGGGATAGCTAGATGGTGGGGTGTTCTGGCTGCTAATTGCCTATGGGATAAATCTACGGAGCTTGAATAACGGGATATCTATGAGTATGGGTATACCCCCGATTAAAAATTGCCTTTCTGCAGTATCTAGCATATTCTTGTAACGTATCTGACGGCACACCGAAAAATACAACACAATGAAGAATCTGGTGAGTGTGGGAAACATCTTAGAGAAGCAACCATGCGGGAAGATGTTGTAGTAACTCTTTTTAACCATTTGATAGTTAATTCACTTAAATCATTATTTTTTACCACCGTTTTGTTGTGTAGTTGTGTTCAGTGTTCGCAACAGGCCAGACCGGACTAGGAGGACTGGAGGCCGTCCGCAACAGGCCAGGCCGTCCAAATGTGAGGCTGTGGACTAGGTAGTCTAGTCAGGAGAAATGGACGGCCTGGACGGACTGGCCTGGCCTGAAAATGGCCTACCGGGATTTGTAGGCGGTTGACAATAGGATTTTGTAGAAGCACCGGCATCACATCAGCTTGTTGGTTATTCAACCTTATTTTTTTCCTTTCTCTCTCATTGCTACAGCATTACCCAAGTCATCTGATCGGTAATTTTTCCTTCTTCCTTCTCTTCCTTTTAGTTTCATTTTTATTACACTTTTCTATTCAAACTTATGCCCATTTTCCCCCCACAGCCTGCCACAGTTGTGTTAAGAATTTTCAGATAACAGTCACGGTATTTGTAGGCGGACTGTAGGCGGACTATAGTCAGTCCAAACTGTTGCTCCCATGGTCTATAGGACTGGAGTCTGGCTTTACCCAATCCATCTACTGGACTAGGCCGTCTGGGCACTACCGTGGACTGGACGGACTGGCCGTTTGCGAACACTGGTTGTGTTGTACAACCTCATGAGTGTATCTCTACGCCAAGAATTCACTAAAACTCAAAACCTTGGCGCGCACTGTAAACCTCCGCCAAACTGAACATTTCTCCATCAAATTATTTTTTTCTTTCCTTATCCTTTAACGCCCACCAACCGACTCAACCTCTTTCTTGATTATCAACAATTACCCCACAATTCTCTCACCTCATAGCCAACGCACATCTCGGTATACAGATGGACTCTGGGGACTCCACTCCGCATTCTCAATCTACAGCAATCACCTCCCCGGAAGCCGACGAGTTAGCATCCAAGAGAGCGCCTGAAGTCGAGCTTGATGCCGCAACAAGAGCGGAGAAGCGTGCCCTCCTAGCGGCACGCATCGAGGAACTACGTGCGCGGCGGCAGGCTGCCAATGGTACTGGACCAAAGAACCGCCAGGAGCTAATGGAAATCCGACGGAAAAAGGAAGAGGCTAGGAAAGAGCGCAAGAAGCAACAACGCCTAGAAGCCAAGGCTGCAGAAGAAGCAAAGCGCAAGGAGGCGCGAGCAATTGCGACAGCATCAGTTAGTGGAGAAGGAGAGATACTTTCATCGCAACAAGCGCAGCTGAACAAGGGTCCTGCCAACAACTTTTCATTCAGCACTGTCACATTCGACGACGGACAAGAACTCGACGCTACCCTCACAGATTTTAAGAAGACCCGAAAACGGAAAGGCCCCAGTGACGTCCTCGGGCAATTGAAGCACGTTGAGACAAAGAAAGCTCGTATACAAACTATGGCTCCGGAGAAGCAGGCGAAGATTGAGGAGAAGGAACTCTGGAGTAAAGCGCTTAAACAAGCTGCCGGTGAGAAAGTTCGCGACGATGAACAGCTGTTGAAGAAGTCGCTCAAACGACAGGAACAGGTTAAGAAGAAGTCTGAGCGTGAATGGTTCGTTCCATCCTCTTTTTGCTCCTATGATCAAGCATACTAAAATTAAACAGGAAAGAGCGCATCGAAAACGTTGCGAAATCAAAAGCTATGAAGCAAAAGAAGCGCGAAGACAACCTTGCCGCGAGAAGAGAACAGAAGGCCGGTAAGTCAGGCAAGAGGGTCAAGGCTGGCGGGAAGCAGAAGGCACAAATGAAGAAAAAGAAGAAGGGCGCTCGGCCTGGCTTTGAAGGGAGTATGAGGAGCAAGCATAGTGGAGGAGGAGGCGGACATCAAAAGAAGGGGAGAAAATAAAAATGAAAAGTTCATATATTATATTGTTGCTTCCTATACGTGGTTAAGATAATGGGTCAAAATCGGCTGGGCGGGAGCGGAGTTAAATGAAATGGGACCTTTTTAGATTTTTGTTCCGGGATGGTGGTTCTCGGTTATATTTAGGGAATGTGGGGGAGGCGGAAAGGAAGAGGAGGGAACCTTGTCTGCGGTTCTTTTGGATTACGCCCTGTAAGTACTGTATCTACGAGGCTTAGTATCTGGAGCTTCTAGAAAGTTATATCTTGTATCGGGAGATCCACTGTGAGTAGGTCCTTACACTATCCCGAGATAAATTCCCTTTAGTAGTGGAACTAGGGGGCGCCGTAGCAGATCGTTGCGCACTGTCGGAGGTCACATCACAGAGGCCGGAGTCGAAGCGCAAAGAAATGGGACTGATCAATGAAACAAAGAGAGAGAGTTGCTGTCTTGGTTGCTCGTCTATAGACGCCCCTGGGACTGGCGTTTTTTTTTTTTTTGTTAATTCCGTTGGATTGTTTTTAGGTGCTACCTAAGGTACATCCGCTGCATTCGGGAGGTATCCCATGGCAAAGAAACCGTACCCCCTCCAGCCAAGGGAAAAACAAGTCGTCCCAGGTCCCTCTGGTATGGAACCAACCGCACATATATCTCCAACCGGAAAGACACAAGACAAAATAACCAACATGATAAGTAGGATACTTGTCCGACAACCTAACCGCCAGAAGCAGAAGACAACAAGAAAACCTTTCTGAACATCTCATGACATATGAAAAACAAAAGAAAAAATTGATAACACAACTTGCGTCTGATCCTTCATCATCCTGGGTGTAGGGCCGTCAGACAAACCCCCCCTCGCTTTTGGCAGGAGCAAGGAAACCTGTTCTTGTGAATATCCTTATGCCAACCCAAGAGTAAGGCATTAGGAAAGGAGGTAGTAAACGGCAGGCGGGGCAGTGGTGTAACCAGAGGTAGTGCTATACTAGTCGCACAGTGCCAAGATGATCCGACCGAGTTGTTTTGTGGGGGAGGCCAAACTCATGGCATTCCGTCGCGACGGTTGTTGTGAGGTTTGACCAAAGTATTGATGCATTTGTCTCTTTGGCTATGGCGAGAGGCCACCAGATGGGAGTTATTGAGGTAGTAGTAAGGTACCAGCTATCGTGGTGTGTTTGTCTCGCGAAAATGCCTTTCCAGCACCCTTATGAAGCTCCAAGTTCAGGGGCGGGTCAGGATCGTGAGGTTGATTTGGTGTGTGTGTGGTGTTTTACTCCGCCTACACCTTCCCGAATAGGAAGGTGAAAAGCGGGGTAGGAGAATAGAGGGAAGGGAGCTTGCCCCTGGGACTGGCGTACTTATAGCAATATATAGCATGAATATACTGTACATCAATATGACCACTGTCATTTCCTAGATCCTCAAGTCCCAAGTGGCCTGGCAGGACATATCCGCACCTATCATCATATTGAGGTAAAATTTCAGGAACGCACGGGCTCCAAAATCGAGTGACGTTCTGTGAACATTGTATTCAGCAAACCGCTTCTGCTGAAGCAGCTGACCTAGATTCAGATTGGCATAAGGCAGCACGCCCTAAAATAAGTGTAGCAATCATCCCTTCGTTAAAGATTGCTCGGTATATACCACGCTGCTCATCTAATGCCCACTAAGGAGGCTATGCCCGAAATCTCTCGAGATATAAGCACAATACCATCCAGAATTAGCAAACACCTACTGTATACCACCCCACCCACAACCGGATTTAAAAAACCTCCACTGACGGCGCAGGCTCTGTGGATCATAGCTGTTCACATATACACAGCTAACCGGGTATTAGGGAGGGGGATTGGTGAGGTGGATATTCCCACTTGTTGAGAGCACTAGAACTCTATTAGCAGGTCAGGATTTTATTTTTTCCATTGGTGTGTGGTAGACACAGCGTACTGTATTCATACTCTACGTTGGGTCGATATCTAGCGAGACCTTTTGCGCAAAGGTCTAAAGAATAACCTGCATACACCGACAACTCCCCTGGATGGCGGGTAGGGTTAAAAGATGCTCGGATAAGCTAGCGGACTTGAAAACCCGATCCCTGCACTCCTGGGTTCTTCAAAAGGTAGTGGGGGTTATTGGCCGAGTTGGATGGCCTACTGTGGGGACTCATTCACTGCTAGGGTGTGCGGTTAGGGTAGGTTGCCGGCTCTACCCTCCACATGCTGGGGGGCGGACGTGGCGGGCATTAAGAGAGATACAATACAGGTATTCAGGTGGTCTTCTAGGAGCCGAACTGTATGGGTTCAAGCTGCCCTCGCTTTGGGTTGGTGAAAGGAGGCAGGACGCCAACTTTATTAAGGCGCTTATGTATTACAGTTGGGTTCAGAAAATGCGGAGAGTAGGCTACAGTAGATGTAAGCCACGGATATAATACTGTGCTCCCTAGTACAGTGGAGTAAATTGCCAGTGGCGAGTACTAGTACAGTACAGTGCAGTGCAGTTAGAAAAGTTCGGGGACAAATGACAAAATACACCAAAAGTCCCCCCACTTTTCAGCACACCAGAACAGCCCCATCTCACTTAATTAGAGTTTTTAATTTTACTGACACCATCTTGTATTTGGAGTATGATACCTTGTAAAAAGTTTACCATATTTTCTCTGGACCTTTAAGAGGAGGTATGCGGTGTATTCTAGCTGTGGTTAGAAATCAATGCCAGGGCACCTACTTTATACTTTACAATTCAACAAGTGTTGAAACTATTTTGCTACTAAACAGTGCAAGAGTGTGCAATTACATATTGGATTACTAAGTACTATACATGAAACCCAGATGTCTGGCTGCCATCACTTTAAGAAAGGTCTACAAGGCTTAGAAGTATCTAGAGGCTCTACTCGCTCAGTATGTTGAATTTGAGATACTAGCTGATTTTTTAAATTTCAGAGAATAGCAGTGCTATTAGGAATTTTCGTGTTGGGGAACCTCAAAATGTGGCATATTTGGTGTGTTTTGCCGTTTGTCCCTGAACTTTTCTAACGACACTGTACAATGCAAGCGAACAGTGTTTTTCGTCCAAATGCTTGATTTTTTTCGCCTTGAGATCCGAGGCTGAGCTGCGGGCGAAATGTAGTGGTGTTCTGGCATCCAGCGCTGACTTGGTTGACACTACGAATAATACTTGCATCGTACTGTGCTGTACTGGTACTCGAGGAGTTGCATAAGCACACGTGCAACGCCAGAGCCTTGAGGGTTACCGCCTCATCTCCCTTCAGGCCTAAGGGATTCCCTCGGGCTCAGAGAGAAGTGAAATTTTTATTCCATACGATCCCTCACCTCTCACGAAAAAAAAGGAATTCGGATAATTAACTCTGGCGCAGATGTCGTCAGGGCGCCAGCAGGTCACCGGAAATGTCAACTCGTTCAACTCGTGGGCGCACTACAATAATATTGTCAACATCAGCACAGGACAAGATGCTGAGAGACATCAAATTATACAATGGCTATCACCACTCGAACCACAGCAACGGCATGAAGGTGTGCGAACTGACCGGCTCGATAGCGTGGGAAACTGGGTACTAGAAACCAACGAGTTCGGAAAATGGTGTGATACCGAAGATGGTTGCGCGGAGCCAGTATTGTTCTGTTACGGGAATCCGGGGGTGGGGAAAACCTATCTTAGGTAGGAAGACCCCTTGTTGGGAGAAAGTTGGTGTAGATGTCACTGATGATTATCGAATAATAGCTCTCTGGTGATTGATAGCCTGTGTGATCAGGCTGCGGGGAAAGACATTGCTGTTGTGGGACTCTACTGCGATTTCCTTGCTCAGCAGGAACAGTCTGCTACAAGTATGCTGGGCGCTATCCTTAAACAACTCGTTAATAGAGGAGAGATCCCGGGGCATACACGGGTGGCTTTTCAGAAGGCTAAAAGAGAGTTTGGTGGTCGAGGTCTCCGACTTTCTGAAATGGTGGAGGTTCTAAAGAAGGCAATCGTATCGCTACACCGGATATTTGTATGCATCGACGCGTTGGACGAACTAGCTCCGAAATACCGACTGGAGTTCCTCGAGTCACTTCAAGAAATAGTTCAAGTATCATCGAACATGCGGGTATTGCTTACCGGGAGGCCCCATATCGGTGAAGAAGTCATGGAGTACTTTAACAAGGCGGTTAGGATACCTATCAGCCCTACTCAGGGTGATATTAAGAGTTATCTCGAGATGAGGCTGAAGCGTGACACAACTCCCAAAGCAATGGATCCTCAACTGCGGGCGGATATTATGCGAGTCATTCCGGAGAAGATCTCAGAAATGTAAGCCAGAATATCAAGTATATTTCTAATACAAGTCCGGGTTGCTGTTCGCTAACGTGACGCCTAGCTTCCTTCTTGTTTCTCTAAACATTGATGCAATCCTGGGGGAGATTACTCTCCATCAGAGAAGGAAGAAGCTTGATGAGATGACCAAAGGGGAAGGCCTGGGTGACGCTTATGCCGCAACTATATCACGAATAAAGGCACAGCATAGAGGTAGGTCAAAACTTGGCATGGAGGCTCTAATGTGGATATCGCATTCGGAGCGGCCATTACATGTCGACGAGTTGTGTCACGCCCTCGGGGTAGAAGAGGGGTCTAGTGACTTGAATATTCGGAATATTCCAGCAATAGAAACGCTACTGGCATGCTCTCTGGGGCTTGTCACGGTCGAGAAATCCACATCTACCATCCGCCTTGTTCACTACACTCTGCAGGAATACCTCTCCCATAGTCCGGACTTGTTTAGCAAGCCTCACTCGGTGATTGCTGAGGTCTGTTTGACCTACCTCAACTTTGGGGAAGTTAGGGGGTTTTCGCCCACTATTCGTTCCATCCCACAAGCCGCCCGTTTTGTCGAATATGCTTCTTGTTATTGGGGTGCACATGCCAAGCGGGAAACGACTGAAAATACGAAAACGCTTGCATTGAAACTGCTCGATGGATACGACACGCATATATCTTCGAAGATGCTGTTATTGCATAGGATAAGTTTTCGCGAGCTGCTTTTTGACGGGGAAGGCATTCCTAGGGGATTTACGGGGCTTCACGGTGCCGCATACTTTGGATGTGTGGAGGTAATGGTTGCTTTATTGGAGGAGAATAAATGGGATGTGCAAGCTTCTGATCTTCAGGGTAACACGGCATTCGCCTGGGCTGCTAGGAGAGGGCATGAGGGAGTGGTGAGAGTACTGCTGGAGCGGAATGACGTCAATCCCGACACACCTGACAAATATGGCCGAACACCGCTCTCATGGGCTGCGCAGAATGGGCATAAGGAGGTCGTGAGGATCCTACTGGGGCGAGACGGCGTCAATCCTGACACAGCAAACGAATATGGCCTAACACCGCTCACCTTGGCTGCTGGGAGTGGGAATGAAGGGGTGGTGAGGATGCTTCTGGGACGGAACGACGTCAATCCCAACAGGGCTGATCGATATGGCCGAACACCAGTCGCGTTTGCTGCGCAGAATGGGCATGAGAGGGTGGTGAGGATACTGCTGGAACGGAACGACGTCAACCCCGGCATAGCTGACGAAGATGGCCGAACACCGCTCTCGTTGGCCGCGCAGAGTGGGCATGAAGGGGTCGTTGGGGCACTGCTGGAACGGAGCGACGTCAACCCCAACAAACTTAACAAGTGTGGCCGGACACCAGTCGCGTTTGCTGCGGAGAATGGGCATTTGAGGGTGGTGAGGATACTTCTGGGACGGAGCGACGTCAGTCCCGACACAGCTGACGAAGATGGCCGAACGCCGCTCTTGTTGGCCACGCAGAGTGGGCACGAAGGGGTCGTTGGGGCACTGCTGGAACGGAACGACGTCAACCCCAACAAAGCTGACGAGTGTGGCCGGACACCGGTCGCGTTTGCTGCGGAGAATGGGCGTGAGGGGGTGGTGAGGATACTGCTCGAATGGAGCAACGTCGATCCCAACACACCTGATATATATGGCCTAACGCCGCTCTCGCGGGCCGCTCAGAACGGGCATGCGGGGGTGGTGAGGATACTGCTGGGACGGAGCGACGTCAACCCCGGCATAGCTGACACTGTATTCGATAGAACACCGCTCTCGTGGGCTGCGCGGAATGGGCATGAGGGGGTCGTTGGGGTACTGCTGGAACGGAGCGACGTCAATCCCGACCCAGCTGACAAATATGGCCTAACACCGCTCTCGCTCGCTACTGAGAATAGACATGAGAGAATCGTGAGGACACTATTGGGACGGAACGACGTCAATCCTAACACACCTGGTAAATATCGCCGGACTCCGCTCTCGCTTGCTGCCAAGAATGGGTATGAGGGGATTGTGAGGGCGCTGTTGGGGCGGAACGACGTTAATTCCGACACCGCTAACAAACATGGCCGAACGCCGCTCTCACTCGCTGCTGAGGGTGGATATGAGGGGGTCGTGGGGATACTGCTGAAGCGGAACGACGTCAATCCCGACCTAGCCGACAAATGTGGCCGGACACCGCTCTCATGGGCCGCGCAGGATGGGCGTGAAGAGGTCGTGAGGATACTGCTGGAACGGAGCGGCGTCAATCCCGACACAGCGGATAAATTTGGCCGAACACCGCTCTCGTGGGCTACCGAAGACGGGGATGAGGGGGTCGTGAGGCTGCTACTGGACCGGAGCGACGTCAATCCCGACACAATTGACGAATGTGGCCGGACACCGCTCTCGTGGGCTGCCGAGGATGGGCATGAGGGAGTCGTGAGGCTGCTGCTGGAGCGGGACGTCAATCCCGGCACAACTGACGAATATGGCCTAACGCCACTCTCGAGGGCTGCTCAGAGTGGGCATGAGAGAATTGCAAAGTTGTTGCGGGACCGGCTGGATCTCATTCCTAGATATGCAGCAAGCCCGCAACCCACGGAGCACCTCCCCCTTGAGCCGCCAGAGTTATCTGAACCACATTCCAAAAGGGCCCGCAGACTTTGACATTCCAGGATAAAACCCGACCCCCCCCCAGCCTACTAAGTATAGCCCTCCCGGCAATGGAGCACACATGGTGGGGCAGAATCCTACGCCTGCTACAGACAGTTCTTGACACGTTGACTGACAAGCCACCTCAGATGCCAAACCCCTCATTGGATCATTTACCTAGAATTTTCCGACCCCTCATTGTCTCCCCCAATCAACTTACCCCTCTCCGCACTCCTTGTTTTATTGTTTTAGTTTTGTTTAGCCAATTTTATGTACATCTGTAGTCCGTTAGCACCACTCTCTACTCTCTACTCTATACATATGCACCCTTTCAATTTCTTTCCTGTTTCTCATGACCATTGGGTTAGGTTATTCCCCTCCTGTCTGTGATTAACTTTGTATATACCTGGATTATCCCATAGCTTAGACAGCAAACATGTTGTATTATGGGGTGGATAGGATATTCGCAGGTATAGACAAGCTACATATGGACACATTTGCACATATGAGAGCGGGCGTGCCGCGGCAATCGGCGGAGAAGAGTTCATAGTGAACGATCCATAGAGTTTGGTCTATTTTTCTACATTGCTCTCACTTTTCTCTTTATTTCTACCACCCCTCCTTCAATACTCGCCTATTTACCGAATTGTAATCTAAATCTTCTTGTTAATACCAAAGACATCTAGCCTTTTGCCCCTGTTATCCCTTTTTTCAACCTCACAATTTACAATACCCTGTGCCCTCTCTGCTCAACCTACAATTCCACCCACCCACCCTCCCCAGCTTCGTAGGCCCCCGCCCCCTCGAAAAGCATACTAAATTTAGGATCCTTTTTGTAAGTATTCTCTGGAGCCGAACAGAAGGGGCACTGTAGGCATTGGGGACTGGGTTATTGACTCTCCCCTAAATTTACCTTAGTGTCGCTGAGGTGGGGTGCTGTGAATTAGAACATCAGTCGAGTCCTAAAACTGGAGGTTGATGTTGTTAGAGGCTGTGGTTTGATCCATGTAACCCTATCTGATAGTCGTTAGGGTGATTGGCTAGTCTGGGGCACTCAGTGAACCTAAGCGGCCGGTCTAGATCATAGCCTGGACTATGGGTCAGCAGTCCGGCCAGTCCGGCGATGGTTTTAGGGGCCTGGGTCAGTCCTGCAGAAGTTATTGGTGGTTTCCAAAGCCTGGCGGTGCCCGGACACCAGCCAGGTCAAATTCTGAAGCAGCCCAAGTTAAGGCTGCTGGGCGGTGATCCGTGGAAGGATCCGGATCTTTTGGCTGTGTTTTGTTGGTGCCCCTATCTTTATGTTTGGTTTGTGTTGGGATGGTGAAGCTGTTGAATATACCTTCCGTGCCTTTCCTAAAATAGATATACTAATGGTATAATATGTTATGATGTTGTTGATTATAATAATATTATGATATGCATTTATTGTTCTGACCCTAATTCTCTGAGGTGCTTGAACAATGTGGTGTGTTACTATGATATAAACAACTACCGTATAGTGATTTACAAGCTCAAGTTACGCTAGAAAACTGTATTTGGATTAGAATTCCTGATGTCAGGTAATCATTTGATTTTGTTCTTGGATCTCGGGGTAGACTGAGGTCTCCTTGTAACCCGTGAGTGGGCTGTTATCCCCTACAGTGCTTCTCACCTCTTTCCCTAGGCCACCCATCTGATTTCTTCCTGATCCTTCGCTTTACCCTCCGATAAATCTTCCTGCATTTCTGGTAGGTATTATTGGCCCCACTAACCTCGTCTGGTGAGTTTTACAGTAAGTTATCTTATTATGTCGTATCGCACGTTATGAAAGCATATTGGAGCCGACAGACAAAGATAGATGTGAGAGTTGCTGCTGGAGAGAGTGTTGCAGCTGATCGTGGATGTTTACAGAATGTCTAGTGTTCATTTATTCTGGAGTTGGAAGGATTGATGGAGAGGGTATATGGTCACGTCTTTCCTTTATTATTACGGAAGTGCGCAGGAAAATAGGTGCATGCGTGGAGAGAAATCTGCAGGTATGTGGAGCGATAAAATGGTTGAGATGGTTTCATTGTATCATATCTTATATATGGTTAAGGTTTGTTTGGTGGCGATGGCGTGGGTGGAGTTTCTGATTATACCTGCCCTATTTCCTGTCCCTATTCAAGTCCGAGCATTGGAATATTGCGCCATTTATTTGTTATCCTCCGACAAAATTTACTTTTCGAAGGATATTGGTAGGCGAGTGAGGGGCTGTGATGCGATCTTATCAGTCTTGGGGGATCGAGTTGTTGGCAGCATCGCTGGGTGTGGCTACCAGAGGGATCGTGGGAAGCAAGATTGGGAACAAGAGAAAAGGAAGTAGGAGCAAGGATAACAAGCAAAACGTAAATAATAGGGCGGGGAAGCAAGCACTAACTTATATGGTAACTTTGGCACAACATAGCCATAATTTTATTAATGGTAATTACTTTCACCAGTTGTTGTCCTGAAGCCCCATGTGCCAAGACCCCCCCTCTCTTTCCATTTTACCCTTATTTCCAGCTTCATGCTACTCCCACCGTGCCGAAATTATCGGAGATTCCACTGTACAACTAGCGGGTGGAAGGTCTTGGCACCCCCGGCAAAATTGTCATGAAATTGACCACGGTCGCAACGACATCCACAGCCATAACCCACCATGCCACCATCACGCCCTCCTAAAAAGTACCT
>Ga0307509_10001677_pt1 | contig 36967 bp, 50 predicted proteins | sample 10_EM_MG_FD_202245 | JGI IMG/M metagenome (GOLD analysis project Ga0307509, IMG submission 202245) | Populus trichocarpa ectomycorrhiza microbial communities from riparian zone in the Pacific Northwest, United States - 10_EM | ecosystem: Host-associated > Plants > Roots > Unclassified | place...
AAACCTACCTAGTGCAAATACGTACGCCCCCATCGCTCCCAATAACTTCCTCGTACTCGTCCAGTTCCCCGGCGGAGTACTCCGTTAATAGATCTTTCCTTGCAGCGTCGTTGGCTTCTGCGAGGGACTTGTGCACGCTGCGGACTTCGGTATCTGCGTAGTCGAAGAGGATGTCGACGGTTTCGCGGAGGACTTGGTATGTGCCTGGGCTCCTCTCGGTTGTAGTACCAGTAGGGGTGACGCTGGGGGGGGTTGGACGGGTGGTTGTGATTGTCATTGCGGCGCCGGATGGATAGAGGAACTGGACGGATGGATGAATGGACGGATGGACGGATGGATGGATGGGTAACAGGATTTCAGGTGGGAATTTAGTTAGGAGCTTTGAATGCGGGGCAATTGAGAATTGGCGGCCGGTGGTGGTAGTGGTGATGTGTTATGTATATATATATATATATACACATAATATTTTCAAATACACACCGTTGTAGTCAGCCATACCTAACTTTTTCCTCTCCTATCATATATTTATAAGTCACTCACTCCCCAATATCTCATATTCCACCACCAGCACCACCACCACCACCCCCTTTTCACCGCCATCGTCATCACCCATTAACTGATTGATCACCTCACATTATTTTTCCTCCTAGGCCACGGTATCCCTAGGATAGGTAGTTGTAATCGCTCGCCCGTTCGCTCGTTCGTTGCGCTCATTAGGGCCTGTCGCTAAGTGTGGGGTCGGAGGGGCATAGATATCGTGCATGAATCGTTGATGTTACTCCCGCTCCGGTTGGCTGGTGGGTTATCATACTCCCACGGTCGCTAAGTCAACATAATCGTTTCGGGCGATTCGGGCGACGAATGCTTTTTATTAATTATAATATCACGCTCTAAGCTCGTGCTAGAGGCATGACAGCTTGCCCCCTCCCTCCCTCCTCAGTGGTGGGAATGGTTGCATTTGCCTGCGTGAGGAGATGCGCGCATTTACCGGTTGCGGGGTTGTTTTGTGGCGAGTGATTTTCGGTGATGTTTTGGGGAGGGGTTGAGTGAGTGAGTGATGGATGGTTGGTTTGGTTTGGTTTTAGGGCTGACGCTGTGCGGGCATTGTTTGATACTTATTGTGGGTTTTTTGGTGGGTTGTCGTGTTGACGTCATTGGGTTAGTTGTATGATACTATAAGTTTGTTGAAATAATGGATTGTTATCATGTGTTAATTTTTTTCCCCAGGAAACTGATATTTGTGCGCTGTTTTTATTGTACGAGTAATGGCGCTAGGTTTTGTTCCCATTTGCGCTGCATATACGGGTGCTGGTATGGGTGTTTGTGTAACTCGACCGTATTCTAGAAAGTTGCCGGGAGATCTGGAGAGTGAGAGTGTGATATCGTAGTAGAATCATTGGAAACCGCGAAGGTGCAAACTCTGGGTGCCGGGGGTACCCGATCGGGTCGATTGAGAAGGTATGGTCCCTCCTCCCCTCCCCTCCCTTCTAAGCATCATAAAGTTGTAATTTTTCCCAATTGTCCACTTCCAAACTCTCAAAAACATCAAATCAACACCAATCCACAGTCTAATAGTAAAAAGACAGGAGCCAGCAGGTTCGCACCCTACCAACTAGCTCACCCTCACCCTCACCCGTAGCAGATGTTTCATCATACCAACAGTCCCATAAAATCATCACCAGCGGCAGTAATCATCTCAGCTCACCGGTCAAGCCAAGAAACCTTCCCCCGGTGACCTAGAATTAAAGTTATACTATACTTGTGTACCTTCACATTCACCTACCAAAGCTCTCGGCGCCAATACATCTGTAAACACTTGAAGAAATTAGCAAGCACTGTTATACTCTTGTTCCATCTGATCCCGCATAACTAATCCCTCCTCGTCAGCTGTATACTGAGGAGTGAATTGACCGCCACCGCTGCTCAGCCAGGTGTCTGGCCAACCACCTACGACATGGGATAGCGCACCCCTGAGGAGTGGATATGATAGGATAGGATAGTCCGGAGGAGTATGATACCAGGCTTCCTTGGGAAGCGGTACTTACGATACTACTGTATATAGCTACAATGACACACTTGATCAGTGCCATCCAATTCCCCAATGGTAACAAGCACGCTACGTCGCAGTATATATCTTATTATCCGGCCTTCCAAGTTGCCGGGATGGACGGTAGTTCAATGGCCGCACTCTGAGGCCGCCGTGACGGCCTGGTATAGGTATCATACGCACTACGATACTCGAGTAGTCAAAGGACGCGCGGGCCATGAAAATGTTTTCACCCCCTTGTTTCTCCTTCCTTCCTTCTTGTCTTCGCTCGCTTCACACCATTCTTCCTGTACTGTACACAACTTTCCTCAAGTCTTCCCTTCCCATCAAGCTATCACAATCAATCATGATCTTCATCTCCACTTAAAGCGGTTTCACTCCACTGCGTAAAAATCCTCACCGTAAATCATTACCTCCGCAGCCTATATTTTCAATAATAATATTATGGAATAAGAATGGGATACCGAGTGATTTGGCATGAAGTGCAGACCCCGATCGAGAGCAAGCTCCCAGCACTGAATTCACCTAGGGGTGACTGGCCTCAGATTTAGACATGCAGATTTGTGTACTTGTGAGAGGGAGGATGATTGACTCGGTATAAGGTGCCGGGCCCCAATCTCCTTCCGAACCTTTATTAACCCAATACCGTAATAAGTGAATCACCGGCATACATGATATAGCGTAAACCAGTGCAAACACATGAATAAATGAACAATTACCACCCCCTCATCACGAACTCTCTAATCCTTCCTCTTCCCCGAAAATCCATACCCATACCCGCCCCCATCACCCCTCCCTCCAACACCAGGTACATACCCGTACCCGACACCCCCTCCCCCGGTTCCCGCACCGTTCCCAAAGTTCCCAATAATCCCTCCCGCCCCACCGCCCCCACCCCTACGATCGAAAGCATACTTCTTCAACCTCCTCGGAAACTCCCACCCGACCAGGAAAGTATAAGCGCCACACGCACCCGCGAACGCCGAGAGCAGGCAGTACCCGAGCAAGTGCACGGTGACGTGCTCGCCATTGCTCTTCGCCGGGAGCGGGGACAGCGTGCGGAACCAGTGCACCTTCAGCCGGAGCGGGAGTGGGTCGCCGATTATGATCCGCGTCAGATCCGATGATGTTGGGGAGGTTGAGTATGCCGCGCCCGAGTCTATAACGCCGGAGGTGGGCGAGGTTAGGTGGAAGAGGACGTTCATGTTAGTCGCTAGGTGCATGTGTGAGGCTTCGAGTTTGCCGGCGAGGGCAAAGACTATTTTTCTTTCGTTAGTGTTCGCGGTTGGGATGGAGGAGAGAAGGGGAGGGGTTTACTTACCTAAAGGAGCGTACTCGTCCTCACTCTTCTTCTCCAAGTCCCGCTCGCCGCCCAGTGGGCGAATAGGCACTCGACAGGCCAGCGGCGAATCGTGATGTACGTAGAATTCGAAAAGGTGGAACATCTCGTCCGACAAGAAAGATATGGTGCAATTCACCTCCTCGTCTTCTAGAAATTTAACCTCCAGTGGTCGACCGGTCTCGTTACATGTCGCGAATGGGATGTACTGCAGTATTCCTGTCTTCTCATCTTGTATGTGTTCGCCGGTATCTCTAGTAATTATCATAATTAGTTAGCCCGCCGTGAACATTAGGAAGAGTGGCTGCCATGACAGACAGAGAGAGAGAGCTTGGGGAAAAAATGGAAAGCTTAGGCTTACATCGTCCGATTCAAGCATTGCACATAAATCTGATCTCCAGGGGTATACTTCAACGGCTCGGGGTCACCGGTACCGGGTTTCTCATAGGCGTTGGATGAGGATATGAACAGCGATAAGAGTAAGGCCGCGATGCCAGAGTTGTTATGTGGTAAACGCATGATTCCAAAGAGAATGAGGGAGAGACAGTTAGGCGCAGTAGGATATGCAAGCGACCCAACAAAATTGTGATGCAGGGGAGCTACTACCCTACCGGCACGATATCAACAATCTCTCGCACGCGGGTGTTGTTTGCATGAGCGTGAGAGTGAAATATAATAAAAATAACACAATAGGGGTCACCTTGGCTCTAACATATAGGCGGGCCGCTTTAACCCTTTCCCTACTGCACAGTACGCCGTCATCCTTTTCACTAAAATCGGTATTGATAGCAGCCAAAAATCTATGAGAAAACAATATTTTGATTCTAAGTTAGAGGATATAACTGGAAATCCACCCCCCATCTGTCACCTACACAATCAAACCCTCCTATGAATTGCCCATTTTATTGCACGAATATCACTTTTGCTTTCTTCTCATTCTTCTCTCACCTCACTTGAAAAAGATACAAGGAAAAAAGGGTGGGAATTCGTACACGAAATGATGCAATACCTAACAGAAAACGATTGAAAAAGAATAAGAAAGGAGGGAAGGGAGGGAAAGCGATACAGGGGAAGGGAAGGATGAAACCTGAGGACCAAAAAAATATGTATATAAAAAAAAGAACCCCCAGATAATGGCATAAAAGGACGACGACGAAGGATAAACGCAAAATAGCGCCCGGCCACCAATTCCTCTGGCATGTAGAAAACCATACAATCCGTATAGGTAGCTCTGTTGAGTATGAAACACCCGGAAAAAAAGTAGAAAAATTCAATCCCCCCCAGAATATTGAAGTAAAAAAGTTTCAGAACACATCTCCGGTAAAGTAATCATTCCACCCACCAGACACAAGAAAATGAAATGGTCCATCTCTTACAAGAACCCCATCTAACCTCTGCTAAAGAATGAAAATTCGACATAAATGCCTTTTCTACATATGCAATCTAACCAACTACACTGCCGGGTCCTGGGTCACGCACACTACCGTGCTCACCCATCCCCAGCTGACCAGGACGGTTGTAACTCCATCCAGTGAATTGTTGTTGCACTGATTGGCTCAAAAAGTCACCATCAACGACTGAGTCGGTTGGAACCTCGCTCGTGAACTCCTTATCGAAGTTGGCAGTATCCATGGCATTGGTCTAAGAGTAAACGTTAGCCTCACCCAAGGTCACAATTTCTTCATTCGCCACATACCACGTTTGGCCTAAAGGCTGGTTGAATCTTCTTCTGTAAAAGACGCTTCCAATCAACAGTTTCAAAAAACTTGTTTGCTTTGATTTCAGCGGCTCCATTGGCCCCCAGCCTCTTTTCCGGGTCACGGTCCAAGAGTCTAATCAATATACTCTTCGCATCTCTATCAATATCTGCTGGGAATTGGAGCGGGTCCTGGAGAATCTTGCGGTACATCTCGTTGGTGTTTTCATCGTAGAATGGCGGTAGTCCTGTCAACATTTCATACAACAAGACACCGAGCGTCCACCAATCAACAGTCTTGGTGTAACCATGTCCAAGGAGAAGCTCTGGAGCCAAATATTCCGGCGTACCGCAGAATGCTAAAAACACGCGTAATCAGTATGCAAGTCTTGACCGGAGGTGAGCAGAGGCGGTGAACAAACTGTTTGTTGTGTCAGCCTCCTTCATGTTCAGCTTGCAAAGGCCGAAATCGCACAAAGCGATATGGCCTGTATAATCTAGTAAAATATTCTCAGGCTTCAAATCTCTATAAATGACGTTAAACCCATGTAAACACTCCAATGCGCATAATAACTCTGCGGTATAGAATCTCGAGCGATTAATCTCGAATTTTCCTTCTCTCTGAAGATGGTGAAACAATTCTCCTCCATTGACAAAGGCAAGTACAAGGTATAGCTTTTCGGGAGACTGGAACGAGAATTTGAGAGGAACGATAAAAGGATTGTTGATCTGTGCTAAAACGGTGCGCTCTGCAAGAGTATGATTGACTTCTGATCTTGAAATGATATGGGCCTTTCGGATAGTTTTGAGGGCATAGACTCGCTGAGTATCACGTTTCCTAGAGAGGGAGAGGTTAGTCCGGTGTAACAAGGGCTAGGACGAAAGCTTATCACCGAACTTACTTGACCTGCATGACCTTCCCGAAACTACCTTTCCCAACAACTTTCAACAATTCGAAGTCATCAATTGTCAGTGGCATATCCTGGTTACGCCTGTACTCGATGCCAAGCCTAACGCTCCCAGTGGACATGCTCAATGGTACCCAATCAACGCCACTAAACCCTGGTGCAGGTGGTTGCTGCTGTTGCCCCTTCTTTCCGGACTGCGGGGGAGTCGGCTCTTCGAACCTCGGTTGAACCTTGCAGCTTCCTAAGAACAAGTCTTCATCTCTCCCAACTGAGCCGGGATTTCGCATATATACTCCGATGCTCAGATCGGTGTCTCTGCTAACATCGAACTTGTACTGAGTCGTGTACCCCGAGAACATGGGAGAATCCAGAGTCCCAGAGTTAGCATTGACAATAACCTGTGTCTTGTCAAATTCCAAGACACAGTATGTTCTGAAGAGCTTTGACATTGCTCGGTGGTGCCCATGGTGAGCTGCGGAGTTGCCAGTACCGGGGCGAGACGCGGGAGTGCCGTTTGAGGCAGAGGAAGACGGGCGTTGAGAATTGTACGCCGGATGTGTTGGAGGCAAGGACACGCCTTTTGCCTCATGGAGGGTCACAATAAGCAAGCCCGGCTTCACAGTGGAGGTTGGAGCAGCATCGCCACTGTTGATGGAGGTGGCTGTGGTAGGCACAGTCCCATCGCTGGCGACAAGAGTGGAAGTGGAGGCCTGTGCCGTGGAGTTCGGGGTGATGGTGGAAGTCGAGGAGGAGCGGGAGGTCGAAGTAGCGCTCAGATGTGTCTCTTTGAGTTCTGTAGCACCGAGATAGCAAGTCAGCAAGCTCCCGTGAAGGTAGAGTAAGCTCTCTGGTCGCAGGTCTAGGGTGGAAGTGCTCAAAAAAAAGGCGCAATGAGCCTAAAACTACTTGCACAGTGAAAAAAAATATGAAAAAAGAGATGGGGTGTAACGTTTTAGAGACTTTGGTAGCTTCCAGGACATTTTTACGGATTTCGAGGGTTGTTAAGGCGTGAGTCGAAAAGGGTGGACTTTTGTTTGATGGGGGATAATTGGAATCCGCAGGTAGCGACCGGTAGAAGACACCACAGTTTCAATGAAGCAGTTGAGAGAGGCAGTGGGGTAACCGGAAAGGATAAACTCTAATGTATGGCAGTTTGGGTGCTGAGAGGAACAGACTGGAAGGAGCCGAGTGTAAGTACCTGGTGAGGGAGAGAGGGTGTGGGAAGTTCGGGGGGGGCGAGAAAGAAAGGGAGGAGGCGAGAGGTGAATAGATGAGGAGAGGAAATACAGGCTCTGTGCGGGACAGGGCGGGAGCGAGAGAGAGGGGTTCGAGTGAATGGTCAGGTCAACAACACGACAGGGTCAGGGGAAGAAATGGATGGGAAGATGAATGTATCGTACTGTACGAGTGCTGGTGGTAGGATGGAGGGCTGCTCTAAAAAGGGACCCCGACCAAGCAGAGGTGTAGCGGCAGAAGGGCAGAAAGGAAAGCAGGTTGGGGAAAGAATGAGGTGGAAAAAGAGTGGAGAGTGAAAGAGAGAGGCTGGAGGAAGTGGACAACCACCAATTCTTTCTTTGCCCCAGCTCTTCCAATCAGTGAAGAAAGGAAATAACAACAACCAGGACCTCTTGTTATGATATCAATATCAACTTAAGTTACAGTCGTTCTGTTCCACAGTATGATTACCTTTCGCCCCTTCTAAACCTTTTGTGATAGACTGAACGAAAAAAAGTGACCAATTACCAAGGAGGGGAAAATCAAAATCAGTGTCAGTTCAGGACTTCTTTCTCGCTTAGTCAGTGTAGACAATCAATCATTTATCGCTGCTCAGCATCCCCTTCTCTGCTTGTTCATCTCTCCAGTCTTCCAATACGCTCCAGATCCTGTAAATAATTCCAAAGTTAACCACTTTCTAGCCCTACTTGTACTCGAGTACATCGCCGGAAATTTCCAATAAAAAAAAACTGAATCTGGCTTCTTTTGCTACCGGTACAGTACAAGAAATTACCCACCAAGGCCCGAGCATGAAACACCGGGCGGAAATACTCGGGCGGTCCCATCAGCTTCAGGGGAAAACTCCCTCCTATTCTTCTACTGGAAGCAGCACAACATACCGGCAGCACGTTCTCAACTCCCTTATGGCTTGATCATAGAATTGCCAATACATTGGCCTCATCGTTGCAAATTCAAAAAATTTATTCCGGCGCCAGCCATCGTGAGAAGGGACTGGGCAGAACTTTCAGATTGGTCACGTCCGTCCACATTCACTACCGGTACAGCTCTCCTGTCCAAATTTCCACCCTCATTTCCGATGAATTATGCTCACCACCGCGCTCCGCCACTCCCGTCGTAATTTGCGGTGGGGGGGGAGAAGGAAAAGAAAGGCGCTGCAAGTAGCCTTGTATTCATTTCATTTGCTCTCCTTTGCGATTTATGCAATAAATAGGCATTGTAAGGAAACTAAACTCGAGATACGGTATGATACGAGCACATACCGTAAATATATTTAGCCCAAGCATTTGTGCTGTATGCATGGTGCAACCAGTGCCGAGGTGGAGTGCCTCCTCCACAGCAAAAGGAGGGACCATATCCAGGTGTTCCAGGACTGAATAGTTATTGTAACGGTATTGCTCGTGTGAGTGAGTGAGTGAGTGTTACTCGAGTAGATTAAAGGGTGATTGTGCCGATAAAGCATGGGGAAATATGGAAATCATTGCATGGTGTGCGATGTATCTGGGATCTTGTAGGAGAAGGGGACTTTAAACCCCCAAAATAGACACGGTATCGTTCCCAGAACGTTTTCCCCCTGCCGTTACACAGACGGAGAATATCTACGCGTGTACCGGTGCCGGTACTCGTACCTATCCCCAGAATGCCCGCCCCGGTTGGAGTGACATTGAGGCACAGGTTTAAGCTTCCGATAGTAACGGACTGAGATACGATGGCTAATGCAATAAGAGAGATTCAAAGATTGGTACAAATACAGTGAGAGAACAACTAGTGGGCTGAGAACACCGGTAGCAACCTCACGGCCAACGGGAGCTCGAACTACAGTGCTTGAATGAGAGGAGAAGGAATACACTAGGAATAAGAGATTGAGACCCTTTTGAATCACCAGCACGTCAAATAGATCTATGATTTTTTGAAAGCAAAGCCGAGATAGAATCCTACCCACATTTAGTACTGGTTCGAGGGGATCAATAGGGGTGAGTCACAACTAACCACAGGCCTCCCATTCTTCATCTCCAAGAGCAAATTTGCCTTCCTTGTCTCTAACCCCCATCCGCTCGCTGAGGATGCGAAGATCTTTATCATCTTTCTCCTCTCTCCAAATATCATGGAATGGCTTTTTGTAGATTAATTCAAGACTGTAGTCTTCAGCAATACTGTTTAGTACAATTGTCAGTCTTGCACGGTAGAGCAGTATACCTTGTCAATGACGACAAAAGCCGTGTCGGAATAGGGGAGGGATCGCCTACGCTCTAAAGGCCTCCCAAGGGACAACATATTCTGGAACTTCTTCAACGGCTTCTTCCAGGAAGAAGCTATACCTCCAGCCCCATGGTGGCCTGAAAACACCAGCCTTGGGCGGTTCTTCGGCAAATCTTACTCTATAGATACTGTTTCCCCATTCCTGCAAACCATGCTCGGATTTGTCCAATTTCTCCTTTTCGGGAGAGTCCGCGGGTATGTGCTTGCCCTGAACGCGCGCCGAGATGACATCGCTAGAGGGGATTGTTCCTATAAACCTGCCTCCTTTTTTCAGAGCACCCGAAACATTTCGGAGCATGTTTCGACACTTTTGCTCGGACTCAAAAGCGTAGTGCATGCAGAACATCATTGAAACTACATCGAAACTTGAGGTAAAATGTTAGTTTTCTGTGTAGTAAAAGTCGCAAGATATGAATTCTTACCCTCCTCCGCTGCCCCATCTGGCCGACATCCGAGTTGGCTGTCCAGGACCAACATTGGGGTCTACGCCGACCTTGGAAACAATCGGAATTTCTCCCACCCAGCGAGTCCAACAGTCCATCACGTGGAATTCAGCCTGGAAGATCTGATGTCCACCCCCGCCCCTTCCACCGCTCCGCCTTCTCCTTGAATCCCTGATCATACTCTCATACCTATCCCTAGCATGCTGGATACTGACATCTGCGGTGTCGACACCAACATAGAATCTAACCTCCTGGGGGGCACTCTTCCACTTGAGCAAATCACCTCCTTTACCGCATCCCATATCCAATACGACGAGGTGTGAACTAGAATCTCTAGAATGATTGCGAGGATCGAAGTCGTCATTCGGAGAGAATTTCTGGACAATCGTAGACTTGATCCAATTGTTGAAACTTCTAAGACCTTTAATTCTTGAGTCAGTCTTTCGCCAGGTTTTGCCTAATTCCCTTTTATCGTTGTAGTGGGCTTTGACAACTTCCTCGACACCTCTCTCTTTGATGACCTCTTTGGCCTTTCTCTCTATTTCCTCCTCCATCTTTCTAATTCTCTCCCTATTTTCGGCCTTTTCCCTCTCCGAGAACCTGCTCGCTTGTCCAGGCCTCTTGCGTTTCCGCGGGGGGCTAGAGTCTCTACTCCTCGAACCGTCTTCTCCTGGTGGTAGAGTCGGTGAAGGATCCCTTTTAGGAATCAAAGGAGGGGGTGGTGATTTGTATCTGTAACGACCACCAGGGGACGTTGGCCGGCGTTGGTAGGGCTGGTGATGCGCAGGAGATCTAGAACGGCGTCTAGGAGCATAAAAGTTTCCACGGGCACCCCGAGGATCGTCGGAAGTTGGTCTCCTATTGTCGGTTCGAGAGGTTGCCGGATTAGAAGCATCGCCATCTCTCTCATTAGAAACCCGCTGTCGCCTCTCGCCTGGCGACGACGACGAAACGCGCCTCCTCTTTGTTGCCGAAGAGGAGGCTGGTGCATTACTGTCCATCTTTGCCTCGCTGTGTGCAGTAGTGGTGGTGGCGGTGGTACTCGTAGTATCAGTAGAGGTTTTAGGTAAACTGGTATTTTTTATATCCTTTAGTGGTGTTTGTGGGCTCATAGTCTCAGAACTAGCTTCTGGGCTGCCGCCCTCCCTTTTGTCTGAGGAAGTCTTAGTGCCAGCGCTACCTTTCAAAGCATCACTCTTGCCTTCTACAGGGCCCAGGAGGTCGCCAACAGTGCTTATCCGACGACGTGGAGGGGTGCCTGCGTCCACTGGAACAGCTGGAGACGCCTGCTCTTGTTGCTGTCGTTCTCGGTCCTGCTGTTCTCTCCGTTCCTGTTGTTGCTGCTCGGTAAAGCAGTCGCGAGCGGAATCGTACATCTTGTGGGTCGTATCCTACTGGATCACAGGGTACTTGTGGAGGCGTATGAGAGAGCGTCGTTATTGAGCACAGAAGATTGGAGAACACCAGGTTAGCGGTTTCGTGCTGACCCGCATCTTAGGTTTGAAATTCTTTGTTTTCCTTGGCGGATGGGCCGGATCGGGAAAAACATAAATCAATGACGTTCAATCCTTGTCAAGAGCTATCCACCATTTCTAAATGCTCCATAGAAAGGTACCAAATTATAGGCGTTTTTATTTCGAGAACAATAAAACGAGTGAATACCGTGGGCTTTTCTGCTCAGTGTCATAGCTTTTAGGCTCCATGTTGGTTTTTCAGCCTCGCAATTACATGTACGTTAGCAGGCGTCACAGTCTACCTGACCAGGCCCCTCACTCCAACACATTGTTGGGCTTGTATGAGGAAACGAGCGGTGGTCAGCAGGGCAACTATCATCTAAGTAAACTACTTGAAAGTTGCTTATTTAGGTTTAGCTGTTCGGGTGGGGGCCTGTTTGGGACGACCGTGAAGCTCTCTATTGTTATATGATAGGAAGTTTCACTACCAGGGTGTGAAGGTATTTCAGGCCCGGCAACACCAATCCTTCCACCTCCTGTAAACACTGTTCCTTTTACAACACTTCTAAGAACTCAAAATACTATAGTAAACAGCATAAACGACTACTAAACCATGGTGTGAAGACGAATAGCAGTAATCATGCTGCAAAAGGGAACTTATAACCAAAATTCAGAGGGTGTTTAGTATCATACTATAAATTAACTCGAAACACCCAAGTTATGATATGGTTAATTTCTGCAGGATAGAGTTGGATTAGTATCGGCAATCAACTTAACAAATATTAAAGAACTTGTCAAAGGAAAAGAATATAGTCTACCCAACTCATCTGATTGTGAATTTGAGCTCATAAGGTTAAAATTTAAGAAATATAATATTCTCTCCTCAAATTTACAAATGAATCAGAAAAAATAACCCAATGTCTAATAGCTAACAGCATAATCTCCACCTACCACTTAATAACAGCTGCAGGGTACTATTATTTGAAAATTCTATAATAATATGGCATATCAGGACCTAACAGCTTAGCTAAAATGTGAAATATTTAGGCCCTGTTTGACATGCAAGAAAAACGTCATTTTCTCAACTTTATGGCATTTTTGCCGTATTATAAATGAAATATTACAACTTTGACCTTTTTGCTTGTATGATAACAATAATAATTTTTTATATAGTGGCATGCTAAATAAGGCCTCGGGAAATTTAATGAGTCATTATATCGAATTTGGAAGGTCCAATGCGAGTCATCATAGCCAGCATGTCAATTAAAACCTTTACAATGTCATATAATTTACGCATTGCAGAGTCTGTACTGGAATAATACCGGTATTATAAACAAAAATTTATGTTGTTGCAATAATTATATCCTGCTAACTCTGTACTGATTTTATATATACTTTAGAGTATCCATTTAGGTGATTTCCGATATTTCTTTTACTATGATACATGCTACTGGTATGCTGGTATAGCTCGCCTATAGGGTCCCATATCCTTTATCACACTTCAAGAACAATGCTTGCTAACAACAGGGTAGCAAGAGTCTTCTAAGTAGCTGGTTTCGGATACGCCACTTGGTACATTGTAAACTTTTATCATAATTTGTTTTACTGAATGATAGAAAGAGAGGGCTAGGAGTACTTAGAAGGGTATGAAAACCCCGCGGACACGGCTACTTGTGTAAGCAGTATTTCAGATATTACGATGATGTACCGGTATTGATGCTAACCACCTGCAGCGCGTTGATACGTAGTATAGAGCAAGTATGTTTCAAAGGTCTATATCTAGCCAATGGAATCAAAGTGTATCTGTAGTATACAAAATCCAGCGAATGAAGGAAATTAGAGCCAGCCATAACGCCTGTAAATTTATTTACCAATTACATCAATTATTTACCTGTATGTATCAAACATTAGCTCTCCTAGAACTAATATGCCAGGTGCTCAAATGTATTTAAATCCAACGTACCATTCTTCATGACCGCTACTCCTTTTCTGACTGCCCCAGCCAATGCACCGGTTTGTATCCCTTCGCTCCCACCACTCCCAACTCTCCATTCAACTTCAGCCAAACCCTCCATCCAGAGTATTCTCGTTTGTTTTGGGACCTCTAATCTTCCCAACTCGTCCGACAAGCTCGACAGCAAGTCGGCTAACGCTAAACCTTTCTTGGTTTTAATATCGATAATCGTTCTCAGGCTAGTTGTGATATCACTGCTAAGCAGAGTCTTGAGGATGATTTGTATATCCTCGGGATGTGGTGCAGCTATACAGTCGTAGATATGAGTTTCGGTGATCTCTTCCCGCTCTGCAGAAGGATCTGGGTGGCCTTTGTCGTCTAATGGGGTAGATGAGGCGTGACACGCCTGCAAAACATTCAACGAGCGTCTCATGTCTCCACGAGAGAGCTGAAGAAGAGCATCTACAGCAGAAGATGTGATTTTCACTTGTTCTGTGTCGATGACGTGGTCGACTCTTTTGCGAAGGGCATCTATCGGAAGAGGAGAGAATCGGAAACGAGTGCAGCGGGACAGAAGTGCAGCGTTCAGTTTGTGCGTATAGTTTGCGATTATGCAGAATCGGGTGTTCGCAGTATACCTGTGTTGGACACGGGGACGACGTTAGTCTGGATGTCCAGAACTCCAATCATTGGTGGGAATGCACATGGGGAATGATAGGGACACGTTACTTTTCCATAATTCTCCTCAATGCATTCTGGGCAGTGCTGGTCATCGCATCAGCTTCATCCAGGATGATCAATTTGAAACCCCCAAGTTCACCATCAGTTTTGGTGGAAGCCCCGAAAATCTGCTTCGTTGATGCAAATGTTTTGATTTGTTCGCGGACAACTTCGATACCTCTATCATCCGAAGCATTCAACTCGAGGACCTGTTGGCGAATGTTATGAGCCCCATATATATGCCGTGCCAGCGCAAGAATCGTAGAGGTTTTGCCGGTTCCAGGCGGCCCATAGAAGAGCAGATGGGGAAGTCGCTGGAAAGTATTAGTGCGCTGAAGAAAAACGGCTTAGGGGCACAAGAATACATTTGTTTTAACAAACTTATTAACTGGCCAAACACGCTTAGCATGATCCATCAGTGTCAGACAATGAGTGCAAGCTTACTCGTAGTGAGAATGTCTTCGTGTCCAGAGACATCGTTGAGGGTGTCTGGTCGGTATTTCTCTACCCTAAACAATTATAGAGGTCAGCCTAGAATACAAAAAAAAAAGAGTAGTAATAACAAACCAAGGAAGTGTATCACCAGCGCTTACTGGCAGGTTGGCCTTGCTAAGTTTTTTCCCTTTTTGTTCACTCGAAAAGGTAACATCGTTGGTAGTGGCATGCTCCTCATCGACCTCCATCTCATCAATGTCCGACATTTTCAGAGTAATTGTTCGACTAAATTGATAGAGAGAAAGTTGTTGGTGGATGGAAAAAGTGCCCGGTCTTGGAGAGGCGTCGTGGCAGCTGGGCAGTTCGCGTCGAGGGTTCGCGTAGAGTGCCTCTGTTGCTTAATCAGCTTTTGCTTTGGGACTTTTGTCAAGGGTCGCCAGGCGACCCTCCAGCCACAACCAGGCTCGACCTCACTTCATGAAATCAAGCAATGATCAAACAAAAGCCAGCACACGAAACCACAATTCTTTTATGTACACGGTACAAACCTCCCAATCTCCTCCTTTATCCTCTAGAAATCACTGAGAGAGTATTTATGAGCCGCGATACTTCTGACTGACCATGATGGTAATCCTTACGAATTGCATCAATATTCCTCCGCCCATCCCTCCCTTTACATTTTTTGGGCACTGCCGACCTGTGGTGCTTGAGCACCATCAAAAATTGCGGTTTCCAAACACTTCATCATGGAGTGTTGTCACTCGCGGTCGGGCATTACCACCCCGGTACCTTCTGGGGCGCTGTATGCCAACCCCCAATACTTGCTGCAATCCCTGTTTATCTAGTGTGGGGATCGAAGCGTCTGGTCAGCAATTTCTGGGCGGTTACTGTGCTCGTATACTCTAAGCCAATACCAGCCGACATCATTACAGCACAAAGGGACTCTGCAGACCCGTTGGAGCTCTAAACCTCAGCCGTATGTATTCAAGCTACCGGTAGTCCGGGCATCCTGGTCTGCTCCAGCATCGCCAACGCCATAGATCTCTCCCGTGTCCGAAAATGGTACCCCTTCAGTTACTTTCTTGTTTAGGCCAGCGGTTCCACCGATGCAAGCCATCGTGATGGTGAACACCCCCATTGCTCGGCCGTATCTAGACCGTTAGATACGACCAAGAGATCCCAAAACTGCTCCAACATTTAAAATACTAGCGTGAGGAGACACTGGGCAGGTAGCCGGAGCAGCAGCTCACGCTGGGGGCTACGGCGGCTACGTGTCATGCCTAAACTCGTAGGGCATCTAAATTTCATATTCATTCTCTCACCTAGCAGCTGCTGCCGGCGAGTGCTTTGAGTGAGTGTTGGTGGAAAAACCTGGATGGGAGCTAGGATAGAAATTCCAGATTAAGATGGCTTCTGATTTTCCCCCCGGCTTACAAACCCGGCTAATTTCTCGTTGGGACGTTCACCGAAATCAAGTATTTTGGCATTGCCCTGCGGTCTGGACATATTTCTCACTGGCCGGCGGGCAAATTGTTCCGAGTGATCGAGTATGATTACAGCTGCCAGCATGTCGCCCCCGGGCGGGCAACCTCGTTGTATTGGGCGAAATTCCTATTTCATAGACTGAAAAATTGGTTTCCCCCTGTCAGTTTCCGAGGCATAGATGACTAAGGAGAGTTTGACCCTCCATCTCGGTATTCCGCAGTGATTATCAGAGTAGGTGTGGTCATATATCTAATATTAGTTATGGTCTGGTACGAGTATTCTACGGGGAAACCAACGAGAGCCTTATGAATCTCTGGCACATCGATTTTATGCACTCAGCACCACTTGAGCTCTCGCTTATATGGATTGAATGCTTTGGCTTTCCGTCTGCACATGCCGTGATGACTTCCAGTTCACGGATCGAAGCAATATGTTCCCGCCGCAGCTGTCATACTACCATGCATAGATCGACGAAGCCGTAGCATGCGTGTTGGGCACAATTTGCTCTTGGGTGGGGCCGTACCTTGCAGAGCCAACAAATAGGGAGCGGCGGGCCACCGGGATTAAAGCTTCATCCGGGATCACTCGAGCTCTTACCTTCAAAAACCCTTCCCGCTTCCTAATTCCGTACCTACAGCCTATAGCAAAGTACCGGGCAAGTAAATGTCTCCACTATTGGTACCTTTGGAAGGGGTATAGGCACCTCGACGCTAGTGGTATTTATGTGAGGTTCTATTTGTCCTATCAGAATGCTTCTCGCTTATGATTGGCCCCCTGTTGGCCGGGATCCCGGATTATTTAGAATTCGTTGGTTTTCGGCTGTCGATCCGACAATCCCCCCAAGGGGGACCGGCTTGCTTCTCTCGACAACGCAACAAACAACCACCGGGGTCTTATTTGGTTGAGACCCAATCGCTTGCGATTGCGTTAGTATTGCCTAAACGAAGTTGTTACGCTTTTCCGCGAGGACGAGACTTGCAGTACTTGGCGCACAATATGACCTGATCAAATTCCTTGGGCTCAGCAATTGCTTATACAAAGGGCAAAACTGAGCTATGATGTATATAATTTTACCATTGGGGGAATAAAAATTACATGGTCCTTTGGAGCGAAAAACAGGGGTTTCTTTCTTTCTTTTTGTTATTCCTGGCCCTGCATTTGAAGTTTTCTCTTTCTTTTGTGGTTCCTACTGGAGTAGTCGCTCTTTACAAGCCTTTAGTGTTTAGTGAGTGCAAACCCCCCTTTAGGCTATAATATCTACAGACTTCTATTCCTTTCTTCTAACTTGCGTGCTGTACATGTACCTTAATTTCACTTCTCCATTTCTTGTCTAATCTGCTACAGGGAGAATCAAACCACCATACACTTTACCGAAATGGGGGGGCGAAAAATAAGAGTTCCATGGTGTTGGTTTGGTTTGGTTGGCTAGGCCGTGGAGGGGAAAAGAAAATCCACTTTTCCCATACAGAACGAAATACCGTATAGTACTGCACAATACGATACATTTAGACTACAGATGGGCTAAAGTCAAACCTGTACGAGTATGAGAGGGGGGGGAAGAAAAAAAAGGCTCTAGTACCGTATAATAAACGACACGCCGCTCGCGCCGCAGAATTGAAGCTAGCACCTAAGGTGGCAGTTCCCATAGGAAGGGTCCCTCCAACTCGACCGCGAGTATATTGGAGAGCCTGACCCGGATCTTTCTGTTTGTCGTAAGCACTTAAAAAAAAGAAAGTTTTACCCCTTGCCTCCCGACGGGAAAACTTCACTCAGCGCACCAACCCACCCACCCACTCATTATTAAATAAATAAATACACCACATCCAAAAAAAAACTCAATTTCCACTACAAGTATACAAGTATCATGCATATCATACCATACCATACAAGCGCACTACTGTTCAGCTTACCCACAATACCCACACCAGAATTTCCCCAGCCGAGTGATCTTCTATGACTATACTGTCTGACCGCACTTCAGCCAAGTCGGATTGATGGAAGCAGCCTCCCACACCAACGATGACCCCCTCCTCTCGGTGCCGTTCTTCTGTGCGGTATGCGTGACATCCTCTACCTACCTAAATCACCTTGCCTAACTGTATTCCCACCAAACCCCACCCCCACAGCACCCAAAAACGAACCCTGCAATATGCCGAACAGGGGTACCATCTGCGGGGTTTCTCTCTCATTCTCCCCAATTATATCAACCAATGGACACGGCTCCAGTGCTTGTATACTAGTGTGGACCCTTTAAGATCTCGAGGGAGTTAGGAGCAATTCTTACTCCATCTTTAGCTAATCTCGAGCCTGTGCCCCAGTAACTCCCATCTCCGGATAGTGCGGAGATCTCGGAGGAAGCTTTCTCTTGCACTATCCCACAGAGCTGGAGATATTCCTTTCTTCTGCCCGCTCTTCCCGGCCTTCCGAGTATGTTTTGTTGTTGGTGGTAAGGAGGAAGAAAAGATGGAGCGCTACACAACGGATCTGATTAGATCTTCTAGGTGGTTATGACCCCTTCTTCTTTTTGTTGTGCGGTAGGTGCAGGGACGTCTCATAAAGTGATGGTTGGGTGCGAGAGTAATCCTTCTCAGTTTATCCATCACTTTGTGCCAGTGGTGCCAGTGTGTTGGTATTGGCTGATATGAGCATCGACCGAACTTGCTCTGTGGTTCTGGCTCCGGGCACTAGTTGGCCACCCGCACTTGTATTCATAGACCCTTCAACATTTCCCTATTTATTCGGTTGTTTAGTTAGTATCATACTTTGTGAACAGTACTGAAACATGAGGTTGATCGCCAATTATAGTAAGGGAATATGAATTCGCTCTTGCTGCAGAGAAAATCTCTGGCTAGGTCAGGGCGTCCTTGGCGTATTCTATAACGTCCAGTTCCTGTAGGGGCTCTAGGTGCTCGCATCCAGGACATACAGGATAAGGATCCGTAGACATTCGAAACGCAGTCACTACTGCCAGTCGGTCGTTTTGTAAGAAAAAAAATTATGTACTGCATGGCATAGATGTTATGTCCGCAGGTCATATCAACTGTGCTCTGATGAAAATGACTTTGAACTTTTTTTCATCTTTTTCATTTTCATTTCTGCGGTGAGAGGTGTGCCCGGAGCGCCTTCGGTCCTAGGCAATCGGGATGGGAAATACTCGTGGGTATCATAGAAAGGGATCATTTCCAGAAATGGATTACTCAAGATCCGCCTCTCACGATGGGATCTCCAATTCCATCCTATCACACCGCTAGGTGAAGATACCCTTCCCTGACTGGACCCCTAACAGGGGAAAATGGCTCGGAGGTGTTTTCTTCTTCTTTCTTTCTCTTTTTCTTTTTGCCCGCTCGATATTGGTATTGATATTGCAAACCCCAATGGGGGTATTGTGGGAGAGAGCTCATGAGTTGATTGGGTTCTCATCCAATGAGATATCGTGAGAGGGATCGATCGCTTGTAGGATTAGACTACTGTGGGTTATCGTATCGTATCGACTTTTGAGAGTTTTTTTTTTCCCCCAGTGGTCCTTTTTTTGGGCTGGGTTTGTTCCGGGTATTTAGGTTTGTGGTGTGATGTGGTGTGGTGTGGTGGTTGTGACTACTTTGTTTTCTACCCGTGTGGAGAGGTTAGTGGCAGAGTGGGTCTTCGGGGACGGAAGAGGTACAGTATATTATTATACGACAGTTGCGTGATGGTGGTGGTGGTTGTGGCCCATGGCAGGTAGAGGGGATGCTTGTATATGCGGTACCTGTGGTTGTATGATGCAGAGGGGGGAGGATGGGATGGTTGTGTGAGAGCATGGTAGTGGGAGCGCTTGTTTGTATGGCATCATATGGGGGTGTGCTAGTTTGGTCGAGTGCTTGGGATACGTATAAGCACTTTATTTCAATTTCAGGACAATAAACAATCTGCAACTTAACTTTGCTAACAGTGCCCCCTCTCCCTCCACAAAATACTCACTCTTCGTACATTTACCCTCACCTCACTACCCGCAACACACCCATAATCTACGAGTATCATACCACCAGTACGATTCCACAGCTTATTGCCCATCATGACCGACGCCCTGCATAACCTACCCCACCTTATCACCCCCTACTGTACAGTGCACCCCAAACCCGGGCAGTCTAGAATGTCTTAAGGCTATCCTTTCCCTTCCCTCCCCTTCCCTTCCCTTCCCTGCGGAACATCAAACATCTGCCGTTTTTTTCTCTCAAAATGTGCCATGCGGATCCAGTGAGTGAGTTCGATAAGCGACAGCCGAGCTGGCTAGATTTAGTGATTTGTTTCACTGATCTTCGCTGCAAGAGCAGGTTTTTTTTCTCTCTTTAATCTTTTAACCTGATTGGGGGGGGGGGGGGGTAATAGTTGATTGTTTCTTGGCTTAATATAGTGGTGTGGAGGCGGGAGAGGGATGAATGGGGGAGTATATAGGGGAAATCTCGATGCCATGTATTGGGATTTTATGCTGCAATTTTGGAGTTCACGGTGGGGGAGATTGCGATATAGTAAGGGTATTATAGCTTCTGTTTCACAAACTACAATACTTCAACTTCTAGAAGTAAAAAAGGTCAAGAAAGAGGAATGGGGGATGGGAGGAAGTAGAAAGAAAATCTAATATCCTGCCTCCCAAAGCTCCTTGTTATAATTCTCCGTCAAGCGCTCATCATCACCGTACCTATGATATCCCCAATTCCATTAGTCCTGATCCCCAAAAGCACGCAAAGCATCGTTGATTAGAGAAGGGATAAAAAATACTTGTCCTGCCACCCCACAAACCCCCCTTCTAAAACCAGCACCTCCTGCATCTTAAACTCCCCCTCCTCCTTCCCCTCCCTCCCCTCCTCCTTTGTTCCCACAGCCTCCACGGTGCTCTCCCGGTCAAACAACCTCTCCCTCTCCCTCAGGTACTTCAGCGCAGCACTAGGCCCACGCTGCTGCGACAACGAGCAGTGAAAAACTACCTTCTCCGCGTCTTTCAGTTGCCGTGCCAGCTCTGCCGCGGTGTAGTCTAGGCTTCCGGAAGGTACGTGGCGGGAGGACTTTATGTGGCCGCCGATGTGGTCTGCATCCTGTTTGTTAAGACGGGAAAGCCAAGGAGGGGAAAGGAGGGGGGGGAAGAAGAAGAAAAAACATGCCTGAATCCCGGACATCTACTACTACCACTTTCTCCTCGCCAGGCTGGCTGTGCTGGGTTAGTAGCAGAGTGCGTAGACGTTCACGGGAGATACGGTTTAGAGTAGCTACTGTCACACTTGACATTGTGTATGTATGTGTGTATGTATGATATGTGCGATTTGTGTGTATGGTTGGGGTTGTGTTGTATGGTATATACTGTATGTGGATATGGGGGTTTTCTTTGGAAAAGGGTAAGAAAGGTGTTTACAAGTGGGGCGGCTCAATGATGAGTTATTAGTAAGGGCTGGATAACTAGCATGAGATAGGATCAGACACATCATACAGTGGTACGAAAAAAAAGAAGAAAAGCTAGCTATGGTAGGACAAACGAACATCTCATCGTTGGTCCATTCTTGGACAATCAATCTCCCTCTCACTCAGCTTACGGGTCGTCTACCGGTAGCAGATCCAACCCTAGGCTCACACCGCAATTTTTGTGAGACATTATACCAATTTTGCGTTTTTGTAGTGGCGGCGGAAGCGGGAAATGCAATTAACATAGACTAACAGTAAAAACGACGAGTACGATCGTACAGTACAACGGGAGCTATAAACCTCTAATCCATCCAAATCTCGCGCAATAAAGTCTCCGCTCGATAGCATCGGCAAAACGACAAATGGGGTATCATAGTACAGTACTTTTAAAAAAGGCATCACATAGACCTTGTAGCATTTTCACCAAAGAATCGGCCATGTCACCAAAGGAATCCTGCCGGCAGCTTAACCAAGTCGAAAGCCCGGGATACTTGTCTTTTTTTTTTTTTTTTTTTTTGAGATTTTTCAGAAAATTTTTATCATCCGCCAGATAGTTGGTCGGAACTGGCCGACGGTTGGAAATTTCCTCACTCAATCCCCCAAAAAAGGACACAGTAGATAACTGATAGATTGTTGATTAATGGGTTGTTTGGGTACACCACATAGAGCATGATACATGCATAGAACCATCTATACAAGTAAGTATTTCATGCTTCTCCAATGCCTAATCCAGGCAACCCAGAAAAGCACATGTTTTGCCTCTCCAGGCTGCGTATTAAGAGTTTGGAAAGTCTGACAGGCGGGAGTTATCTATAGAGTTTCTAGAGGTCGCGTCAGAAGCCCATGAGACTCCTGAATGTCGTTCACCTGAAACTGGTGCCCTCAAGAGGTCGTACCATACAATAGCCATTTCTTGAGTATCTCGAGACCACTCTTGTTAAACTATACTTAGGGGACACAGCCACAAAACCATCCCTTTACGAGGGCATAAAAGTATGGCTGATGTTGGCATTGAGGACTCTCAATCCAATGTCCAATCTCACCCATTTGCACCTCAACCGGGTTGGATCAAGGAGCCGGGCCGCCAAGGCGTGGCATTGGCTTATGTTAGCACTACCGAGGTTCCTCAACTACAAATCCACTATCAGGCCAGACATTTTGCCTTCTCCGTCCTGCAACTTCAGTTGGGCTACAACACCGGTGTTAAGGATGAATTTCTCACATCTCGGGCAATAGAAGAAAAAAGCTCCTGGACGACACTTGGAGGGATCTCACCCTGGCTAACGCTGAGAGCTCTGACCGCGAGGATGCAGAATTGGCTGGCTGACTGGGAGGCTTGGGCAGTTGGCTATGTTTTCCTCCGCCCAACCAGAAAACTCAGAGATCCCAAGGCACCCTTCCCGCATTATACTATACAATACAGTTCATACGCTCACTCATGATCCTTCCATAATTTTACCTCTCCAGCCAACTAACCAAGCAATCGAAACCCATCAAAGTTTAGCTCAAGTCACCTGTCTCATGTACTGGAACTGACCATAGGAGCGCATTACATTTGTGATATACCATCAGCGTTCCCAGCACAATCCTCTGGCACTACAAAACATCGAGCCTAAATAGATCCTCCTGCAACTCATGCTGTTTCTGCCTCTGTGCTTCCATGTTCCCCACCCCCTGCGCGCAGGCCCGAGCCTACCCTACAGTACTTGCTCCAGACGGCTATCATACAATCCAGAGGATCAACGAAGGAGTACCGGAGCCTATGGTTGTAGGAAACTTATGAATGAATGAACGTGCAATTAATCACTTGGTGGCAGACTGGCCGCCTCCCCGACTCCTTACATCACCCGGAACTTCCACTCTCCAATGAATGCTTCTGTGGATACCTTCTGGTAGCCCTCTCTTCCCTCCCTTCCACCTCCTCCCTCTCCCTTCTTCTATTCCGTTTTCCTCCCAATCTCCCTCACCTTTGGTTCTATGAACCATCTCCATCGCTTCTCCTACCGGTCAGGCTGTGCTCCAAACCCCACTCTACTTTTCGGGTTATCTTTGAATATAAGCTACTATCCTCCCCCTTTCCTCCCCTTTCAACTTTAGCATCCAAAAAATCGGTTATAAGCACGGGCTCATTGTCTTGACCTTATATCATCTATCTGTGCTCGGCGCAGCTACATCACACTCTCCAATTCAAAACTTCGACTCATTGCAAATTTTTCAAAACCTCCCTCGTCTCCAGGTCTCATCATCGACCAATTGGCTTTACCATGGGAGTGGAAATTCAGCGTATCACGGCCGGCGATGGCAAGACCTATCCCAAAAAAGGGGACAGAGTCACTATGCATTACGTAGGCACACTGATGGATGGTTCCAAGTACTAAGCCCTTTATTCGGTCCAATAATTTTACCTAGCACAGCTACTAATTCCTACGAATTGAAAGATTTGACTCCTCGTTTGACCGCCACATGCCTTTCCAAACTAAAATCGGCGTTGGTAAGGTTATCAAAGGCGAGCCTACCAACAAGCATCCTCTACACCTCACCCCTCTATTAAATATTCCAACCACTCCACCCTCAACAATTGACCCAGAGATTATGCTTCTAACAAACTCAATTCGTGTAGGCTGGGATGAAGCTCTACTCCAGATGTCGCTAGGCGAGTGCAGTAAGCTCACTATCACAGGGTAAATATCTCCCAGTTATCCCTCTAATTGATTTCACTTTTCCCTATTTATTATTTCGTCCGAGCTTTCGAACCCCCCAATGCATCTACGGGTACTTTGAAGAAGAAGAAAAAACACTATCCTACCTTAACCATTTGTCTCGATAAGGGGAGAGGAATATGACTGCTAACCAAGGAGTATATGTAGTGATTATGGCTTGGGTGAACGGTATGAACATATCACGTCCTGTCTTTCGAGCCTTTTCCCCACTCTGGTCCGAAATTTTCTATGCCCAGCATAGGCGTCTTTACGATCTTAAACTGAGAGATGTCTTTACATCATAGTGGATTTCTTAGCTTGGTACCACCAAATGCGACTCTCATATTGTAAGTCTTCTGTTTTGTGATTCCCAAGTGGCATGCATAATAATGTTGCTTGTCTGAGGGAAAAAAAAGAGATGATAAAAAAAAGGGCGTTGAGAATGCAAATGGCTAACACCCCCGGCAAACTAGCGAGGTGACGCTCCTCGGGATTAATGATCCTGTGGCGTCGGCCGAGTCGACTGCGCCGGCTGCGGCGACCTAACGCGATTGGTTAACCCCTTTCAGGAACGGGTCTCAAACGTCAGCCAGAGATCGACCGTGTCACGAAATCGAAAATCAGAAACCTTCATTATGCGAATCATTATCTAACGGTGAAACGAATTAACGGTTAAAAGGATCATCTTCTCTTTGAAATTCACTCCCCTCTCCTTTTCAGGTTTTGAGGAGAGATCTCCAATTGAAGCAGGGAAAAGTCAGTGTTTGCTTTTATCTTTTTTTTTTTTCTGATTTACTCTGCTGCAGGCCGTACTTGCATCTCAACGGTCCTAGCCCCCATGCGTTTTTCGTTGTTTTTTTGTCTCTTCCTTTAGCCCTTTCCTTCAAATTTATTAGGGAAGGAGGGCCTAGTTTCTTTTTTGGTTATCGGTGCGGTGCCTCACGCACCCCTTCCATATCCAATCGATCGACTTGTGTTTTTTTTCTTTTCTATCCCTCTCGAAAGGAAAAGGATATTAAGTTATATGGTTGGCCGGTGAGCCGAAAAAGAAATCACATGCTCCCTCCCCCTTCCTCAAATCATGGACTATTCTATTCCTACATTATACACTCTTTTAGACAAACAAATGAATGATTCGACCTCGAAACCTGCCGCCCTATTGCTCGCCTGCCTGCCACACCAGTGCATTTGGAATTGACAAAAAAGGCCGGGGCGCACTGCGCAAGTACAGTATAATAAATTCACTAGCCCTGGTGAAACGAAAATTTGACTTTGCCGAAGCTTGCGGCGCTACGAGAAAAAGGGATACAAGTATGATATTGCACAATCAGTGGTTCTGCGCGGGGATGGGGCACGTTAAAGAGGCAAAGAGAAACCCTGTTTCACCAAGGCTCTTGTCTCGTGACTGTATCAAGAACCAGTAGACTAACTGGAGCAGCAACCATCAGGCACTGGAGAAAAAACCACAGTAGCCTTTCCACCTTCTTCCCACTCCGACCATAGGATAAGCAGGTTGTCGTTGGTTAAACTAGTTAGCATGAGGCTCGGCATGCATCATTGCGCTATTCTACCGAGCGGAAAAGGGGGGGAAAAGATGAAAGCACCACCCCACCCCTTCCTCTTTCTGTTCTACGGTAGCAACTTACCGCAGATCAGATACGGATCTGCGCGCGCGCTCTCGACGATCAGATTAGCATAGCGATTATAGATCACCCTGTCCCAAGTGGCTGCCGAAAACCTTCCCCGACAGGTACCCCCAAAGCACTATAGTGAGGGAATAGGATACCGCACCGTAGACAGCAAAGTAATATAAGAAGTATAGGAACCTTGAGCGCGCATGATTGCGCGACCATCCTCTTCCCCGCACGGCTGGATTGGACTGGATCGGCTGGCGCGCAATCCCCGGATTGTGGTATAGTACGCCAGTGAAGTGGGCCCGTGCTGATGAGGTATTGTGCTGTATTGATGGGTGAGTAAAGTGAAGACGACAACTGGTACTATGTCTAGACTGTCCTACAGCACAGTACTGTACTGTACCCACCGCATATGAACCCCACTCATCAAACATATTGAACATGTCGAGATCAAGCGGCCCCCCCCCCCTCCCTCCCCTCCTCCCTCCAAAATCGAAAATAGAAGGAGGTAGGGAAGACTCCCTCCTCGTATAATACCACACAAGATACTCTAGATATGACGCCTAGACTACTGCATCATATTGCAAATACATATGTGCACACTTGTATAATATAGCCATCACACAATATAAGAAACACCACGAACGAACCATATAATAATTATTATATAAACCACACCAACAAATATTACCGTAATCACCTACCATGGAGGAAAAAGGAAAGAAGGAAAGCAAGAAAAAGCTCACCCAGTTCTCGTCCCACCCAATCTAGTCTACCTACCACAGTCCAGTTTCCCTTAGCACTACACCAGAGCATTAATTAATCAAGAAACGTCAATCAGTCAATTAATCAGTTAGTTAGTCAGTCAAACCACTCAGTCACTCACTCACCAACCAAACCAACCAACCAACCAACCAGAACCGCCATCGTACATTATCATAACGAAAGGGCTACCGCACCATATATACTCACCACAAAGCGTAAGCCCCCTCCCTCCACATCCATAACGTCAATAATAATATGTAATAAGTTCACTCGCACAGACATTTTTGGAAAAAAGGGTTCCTAATGAAAGTTGTTTTTTTTTATCTAATAAGTGCCTCCCGTCGTGTTGTACTAATATATAACTACACTGCACTACTGTAGTAGTAGACTAGATTAGACTAGACTAGACTTATATATCCGGCCCCTCGCATCTTCTTTTTTTTTACAAAAAAAAAAAAAGAGAAAAATAAAGAAAAAATTTGTTTAAACCGCGCTTGCGCGAAGGGGTTTTTTCTTCCGAGGTTGCCGCGGTGGTGATATTGCTGATGGGTAGAGTATGGGTGGGTATCGTGCGGTTGCTAGTATAGTACTCGAGTACATGAGGTGTTTTTCAATCGGAGGGGAGGTAAGGGAGTGGGTGAGTAAGTGAGTGGTGTAGTGTAGTGTAGTGTAGTGGGGGTACCGTATGATACTGCCCGCGCCAGCCGCTGTGGATTACTTGTATACAGCGTTTGATGATGGTGATGTGGAGACTAGACTATCATAGCTAAGGATTCGGAGCGGTATAGTATATTGTGCCCGAGTGTTGAGAGAGAGTTAATAATAATAATATTCTCTTTATTTATTTTTTTAAAAAAGTTCGGGTTATGATATGTGTTTGGGTTGGACGGGATTGGGATTTCCCCCGGCACTGCTTTGACGATGCATCCCTTTCCATTCTGCTTTCGTTGGTTGAGTATTATCCCATTTTATTTTATTATTATTACTTTATTTTTGGGTTAAATCGGCGGTTTACACAGACAAAGTACAAAAAAATCCACTGCAAGCATTGAAAGTTACAATTAAAAAATCCCTGTGCTAAAACAACCCCCAACCACCCAACCAAACAAGTAAACAACAAAAGAATATTATCATGTTGCAAATCATGACCCCCCACCAGGGGAACCAAATATGTCAAGTGCGAAAACAGAACCCCTCGGGTAAAGAGGGAAATCTACCCATTCCAAACAGGTAGGTTCATCTCATCTATATATATCAATAAAGGGTAAGTTGCAGAACAAGCCTGCTCCCTGCCCTACCATGTTTCCATGATGCCAAGCATGCACTCAGATTGAAAGTGTGCAGGGTCTCTCCTGGCCATCTATGACTGTATAAGGCTACATACTCGGTAATAATGTGTCTTGAATATCTGGCAAGTCAGAGTGGTCTGCTTTGCATGAATGGTTTCTATTCCGATTCGCTTAGTTTTGCTGTTGCATTCGGGTTCCTCTTTTCACTCTTATTTGCTGTAACCTCCTAGCATTAAACATGGTAAGTGTCTTGAACTTTCTTGCATTTGCGATATTACAGATAGTATGCATGGTTGGTTGGGTACCTCCTTCTTCCCCATTCCTTATATTCTTTCCTTCTGATGTTCCCTTTAATTCAAATATAAGCTTTAACAGCTCCTTCACCAATCAAGAAGTTTACTCAACTTGATAGAACATAAAAAGTGACTCAAAAATTATAGCTGCTAAAGCTCCCACCTTACTCACTAACAACTGCATCTGGGCCAAGTCCTAAAGGTAAAATCTCCTCTAGTCCATTCATTGGTTGAACAATTCAGCAGGTATGATATAATCAGTATATACTAGTAGTAAATATCACACTAGAAAGTGAGTATCATATTATTATTATAATATTATATAACTATCAATAAATAAATAAATAGCCAAATGAATAGATAAACGACCCTCCCCCCCACGGAGATGTCTAGTGGCCGGTGTGACATACACGCAATCCCCAATTCCTTTCATAATACCACGGTCCCTTTTTATTATTTATTTATTTATTTTCAATTTTTTTGGTATACCTCTTATTATACCTACGTTTTATCAATCGTAGTTCCTCTTCCCATCACTCTGTTCCAACATATATCTAATCTCATCGTGTAATACAACGATAAACCACTAGATATAACCCGTCGGTTCGAGCACCAATAGGAAACAACCCCAAGTTGAATGAATCTCCCCCCCACAGTCGAGCGAGAAGAATAATGGGAGAAGAGGAAGAAGGAAAGAAAATAAAACTACATTATAATCCCCAAGACTTGTTTAATGACTTGCCATCACTCTGTACTGCGCCATGTGGTCCTTTACAGTGAACCTCACGTCACAGACTATCACGGCCTATATTCAGACCCTAATGGAATTTGAAATAAATGGAGAAAACGCATTTAGAGAAAGAGAAAATGGGGTATCATACCCCTCTCTATTTAGGGCAATGCGGATATTGATTGGATACATATCTCTCCCTTTCTTAATTCCAACAGTGAGGTAATGACACAGAAAAAATGGTACAAAATTTAATAGACAAAAAGAAAATATAGATGCGCGAGTAGCTTGTAGCAGTATAGGGTATAATAATAATAATAGTAATAGTAATAGTGGCAGTAATAATGGGGGGATATGTTCGAGCGGAAGGCGGGGGGGAACTTTATACACTCGCGCAGATAATACGTACGGAACGATATCTCCACGATCAATCAACCAACCAAAGAAACCCAAAATACACAGAAAAATAAAAAACAAAGAAGAAAAAAAAGGAAAGGAAAGCGTGTCAAGTTAATCTCTCACAATCATTTCTTCATTCCCTTACCCTCCCCCTACTTAAACGCAAAGATTCTAAACCAACATGTCGAAAGATAAAAATTTCCCCCCCGCCCCCAGAATCACTCACTCACACAAACCATGGTATAATAACGCAGCATGTCAACCCCAAATAAAAGTTAAAAAGGTAAAAAATACAGCAAGGGATAAAAACCAATCCAACGCCGTTACTAAAGAAGAGAATATAAGTTATAAAAAGAAAAGAAAAAAGGGTGGAAAAGAAGTTCGAATCCCGCCAGAAAAAAAGGAGTCGGGTGGATGATGATTGTGAGAGATTTACAAATACATTGGTAGGGTACGCACGGGGAATGGATTGTAAAGAAAAAAAAGTAATTATCTAAGTGCGAGGCTGGAAGAAACAGTCATTTCCGGAAATGCCTGGAATAGGAACGCTTTTCTCTTCTAGAATGTTTTTTCTCTTTTTTTTTGGCGGCACGCCCTGTACTCAAAAGGCCGACCAATCCCGAGGAGATGTCGATTACAACCGCTAATTCCAACCCAAAGAATTTTCCGCCATCATGGGCCCAGAAATGTTTTGTGTCCTGGCACTGGTCCTTCCACTCCCCCTACTTCCCCTGTTATCATGCGGCACGCCAACAGTCCCATATGGACTTCTGGCACCGTGCATAACGGGACCAGCACTACTCATCAGGCCACTGGCGGGGTTGCTTCCTGGTGAAGCACTGCGGCCGATTGAGCTCGATCTGTTATGTCTGCTGCGCCTCCGTCTATACCTTCGGGCAACGAGGAACATGGCAGCACCATAGACAGCTGCACCGGCCATAATCCCGAGTCCTACACTAACACTCTTCTTGGAAACATACCCCTCCGAACCACTGCTGCCCAAGGGGGCACCATCGCTGTTACTTGCACTTCCCTGGTTTCCTCCAGATCCACCCAACCAACTTCCATCACCGGGCATACCAGTTCCCTCACCCGTCAACTCTGCTTCAGTCGCACGAAGAGCAACAGTAGGATCAAGGAGGTCGATTATCTGGTTAACCGGAGGGTCAGGATTCTGGAACAATTTGGAGTTTTGATTCCTGCGGTCTAGATCCATCTTGTCGACCAAGTCATTAGGGATGAACACGAACGCCAAAGTGGTAATATATCCCTTTGTCTTGGTTGTATCTAAGGGCTGAAGATGGTGCATGGTAACATTAGATGAGTCGATGCTAAGCCCAAAAGCAATCCCCTTAGGAAGATACTCAAAGATCTGAGCAACAGCTACGGAATTTTTGACAACGAATCCATAATTCAACTGGTGAGTGAAACCAAAGCGAACAAGAGTAGAGTTTCCAGGTTTCGGGGGCATCCCCCCAGCAGGTGTGACAACCTTAGGAAAGCTACTCGGAATTCCCGTCTCCACACCTTGGGTTGTAGCAGCTGAGTTGAGTATGCTGGATCCGGGGATAGCAGTGACAACCTGAGTAACCATTGTTGAAGCAGGGGCAGTAGACAGCTGCGTAGGGATCCATTGAGTATTTGCTATGGTCGTTGCAGGACCAGTCTCGGTCGAGACAGGAGCCAAGGTTTTCGCAGGGAGGGAGGTGGTACTCCCCGTTCCCTCGACCGATGTGGCTCCGGGATATGTTGTGGGCTTCGTTGGAAGAACTACTTTTGTCCCACTTCCAGTTGGCACAGAAACAATCGGCGTCAGGGAAGCCCCAGTACCAATTGGTGCAGTTGTCACCGGCTCACGAGTTTTCGCTGAAGTGACAACACCATTTGTCGATGGCGTAGAGACACCTGAAGTTGTGGGTTTGTCGGATAGAACAGGGCCGAGAGCAGCACTTGAGGTTGTTGTCCCGGTATAAGAACTAGGTGATGACACCAGATTGGAAGGGGCAACCGGAATAGAAGTAGCAGTCGGACTGGTAGGCAAAGGAGTCAACGAGGTAGGGTTTGGCACACCAGTATAGGTACTTGTTGGGAGACTAGTGGTGTCAGCTGGTAAAGTGGTGGAACCACCTGTCCCTACAGGCAAGCTAGTGGGCAGAGCAGTAGGTGGGGAAGTAGGAAGCGAAGAATCAGTAGGTAACACTGAGGAAACTGTCGGTACTAAAGACGTGCCCGTCGGTAAGGGTATAGGTAAAGGTACAAGCGAAGTATCGGTAGGTGGTACAGAGGAAACTGTCGATACCAAAGATGTACCCGTCGGTAGACCCGTAGGCAAAAGTCCAAGCGCAGTATCGGTAGATAGCACTGAGGAAATTGTTGGTATCAAAGCGGTATTCGTTGGCAGGGTTGTGGGCAAAGGGGCGAGCGAAGTATCGGTAGGCGGTGCTGAGGAAATTGTCGGTACCAAAGATGTATCCGTCGGCAGGACTGTAGGCAAAAGTGGAAGCGAAGTATCGGTAGGCACCGCTGAGGAAACTGTAGGTACCAAAGATTTATCCGTCGGTAGCACCGTAGGCAAGGGTCCAAGCGAGGTATCGGTAGGCAGTACTGAGGAAATTGTCAGTACCAAAGATTTATCCGTCGGTGGGGCCGTGGGCAAAAGTGGAAGCGAAGTATCGGTAGGCACCGCTGAGGAAACTGTCGGCACCAAAGATTTATCCGTCGGCAGTAACGTAGGCAAAAGCCCAAGCGTAGTATCAGTGGGCACCGCTGAGGAAACTGTCTGCACCAAAGATTTATCCGTCGGTAGGGGCGTGGGCAAAACTCCAAGCGAGGTATCGGTAGGCAGCACTGGGGAAACTGTGGGTACCAAAGATTTATCCGTCGGCAAGGTTGTGGGCAAAGGTGCAAGCGAAGTATCGGTAGGCAGTGCAGAGGAAATTGTCGGTACTAAAGTGCTATCCTTCGGCAGAGTTGTAGGCAAAGGGGCGAGCGAAGTATCGGCAGGCAGTGACGAGAGAATTGTCGATACTAAGGAGGTACCTGACGGTGGGGCTGGAGACGAGAGGATTGTCGATACCAAAGCGGTCTTCGATGGCAGGGTGGTGGGAAGCACCGAGGTTGGAAGCAACGCAACGGGTGTCCCAGAGATCGTTCCTACGAAAAATTAGAATTTGTTGCCCAAGAAAAAGAAATTATATGAAAAAAGAAATCAAGTTCCCACCACTTGCGGATATGGAAGAATCGGTAAGACTACTGGGTACGACAGTAGCAGAACTGGATGCAATAGTGTCTAGTACCGACGTCACACCCAAACCAAGACCGCTGGATGACCCAGAGGCACCTGCGGAAGATGAGCCGGGAACTGTAGTCGGTGCTGTCGTTGCAGCTTTGTCCGTTGTCGAATCGGATAATTGAGGAACAGAGCTAAGGGCTGAGGAGAGCACCGATGTAAGTGGCAGATCCGACTTGCGAGTGGTAGTCGGTGCTGCCTTATCCGTGGTTCCGGCTGGGTACGATGAAGCACCAGCATCAGTAGATGCTTTGGTCGGCAGAGAGGTCAAAGAACCGACGCCCGAAGTCGGAGAAAGGGCATTCGAAGTCAAAGAACCGATAGCCGAGGTGGGTGTTGTAACGGCCGAAGTAACGGAATCGGCAATTGATGTCGGTGATGCAGCGGGTGAGGTTACGGACGATGCAACAGAAGACACTATGCTAGTAAGAGCTTTATCAGTAGTACCGGAAGGAGCAGACGAGACCAGTCCCTGCGACCCCGACGCAGTCGCGCTATCAGTGGTTGTAGCTGATCCTGCGGCCGATTGGCTGGTAGTAGATCCGGTTGAACTTCTAGATTCTCGTATAGTAGGAGGCCCAGTGGTTGATACCGATATCGGAGGTGAGGTTGGTGGACTTTCCACAACTGTCGTGACCTTGACTATTGAAGTCACAACAACATCATCGCTCGACGACGAAGACAGAACCAATCTTTCCGTAGTAGTGGGAAACAAAGATGACAGAAAGCCGTCAAGGTCCTTTCTATCAGTGGCTGTAGTACTTGGTTCACCCGTCGACGGAGGCGGAGGGGCGGGGACCGTTGTATTATCGACCGCACGCTTGATATGCCTGGGGAAGTAGTACCTCGGTGCATTCGGGACGGGATTATTCACCGGGACTGCATTTGCGTGGCCGATTCCAAAAACTGGACCGAGTGATGAGAGCACTGGCAGCGCAATGGTGAAGACATTTCGAGGAGTCTTCATCTTTGCGGCTGTGCGCTATTTCCCTTGAACCACGCACCTTTGTATACGATTCCCTTCTCTACCTCTCGAAGAAAAATAAATGAAAAATGAAGTAAAACAAAATAAGTCGAACGTTCCGACTTGAGGTTATCAGATCTCGCGTACCCAGCTGTGCAGATGTCGCGATATAATGCCTTTTTTGAAACGAGTGGACTTGACGATGCAAGAAAAAGAAAGAAGAAAAAGGTTGGTGAAAAGAATGTGGGGCCTGTCAGAGAGAATAGAAGGGGGAAAAAAATGCGTCAGCAGTGGCCACTATATCCAAGGTCAGGGGAACAAGTGAATGTTATAGAATTGAGTACTTGTAGGGCGGTGCAATAGTAAGGGGTACACGATGAAACTCACGGAGCAGAACTCCAACCAAAGTCAACAACAAAACTTGGGCCGATGTCAAGCGTCAAGACAACCACAAGTTCTGAAAATTATTCCTATGAAACTCTCCACTTCGATTTATTGAAGAAATAATCACCGTTGAATTGAATCGTAAATTCGTTTGTTCCGAGCGAGCCTAGCCACCAAAAATACTCAATGGATTAGCCTTGGCTTCATTGAACCCGAGGGTAGTGTTTCAAATGTAGCAATGTAACTAAACACACGAGACGCGACATGAGGGCAGACAAAGGAACAACCAAACCATTCGTATCGAGGGGTGCACTGCTTACACTCTGTTTAGGACAATATGGACAGCTCGAGAATTCAATATTATGGCCGCAGAGCACCTGTAGCTCGGGTGTCGCCTGAGGCTCTGGTTGTCGGGGATTTGCGTTGAGACAGCGTCTTTCTTCCACCAAACGTCAAAGGGAAACGCAGCGCAGCGAGCCAGTAGCAAGGAGCGCAACAGCAGAAGTGACAAAAGAATGGAAGGGGGGGGGAGGGCAACGACAAAAGCCTTTCCGAGAGAAGAAGAAGAGAGCAGGAAGAAGAAGAAGAAAAAGCAACAAAAGAGAGTGAGAAAGAGTGAAAGAAGGAAGAGGGACGAGGAAAAGGGAGCGTGAGTGCAGGTTAATTTTGCTGCTGCAGACGGGTACGACAGGGCGCCAAAACGAGTGTAATGAGCTTGTGTATGGCGATGGAGGAGGGAGGGGGGGCTGGAGGTTCCGGAAGCTGGTCAGTGACTACCCGATTTATTTAGGAGGCAGGGCAAGAGTTGCTTTGCTAGGATGAATGAACGGTACGGGGGATCCGCACAGAGACACGGAAGAATAGCGAGCAAAGCAGGCACTCCAAGCGTCGGGACAAGCAAAAAACTGAGCACCACTAAACCCGCTACCAGGCCAGCAAGAGAGGGAAGGGGCTAGGGTAAGAAGAGGGCAAACATGAAAAAGAAAAGAAAAGGGAAGGGGAAAAAAAGGAGTAGGAAAAATAAGTGGTAGCGAGCCGGGAAAAGAGTGATAAGAAGTACAGTGTACAAGTATGGGATTGTTTGAATGTAACCCTCAGAAAGGGGGCCCAAAAATAAGGATCAGGGAGGAAGAGGAAATGGGAATAACTTACAGAATGCACACTGACGATGCAAAGAAGGTGATGAGCAAAGGAAGGTGATGATGCGCCCGATGGTGGACACGATGGTGGGGGAGGGGGAGGAAAAGACGGGGGAAAGGCCTCAATATGGAAGGGGAGATACAGTACGAGTACTAGTACAGCAGCAGGACTCTTGAAGCAGAAGACTTTCTCAGTAGAAATTCAGAGAGAGCAGCGCCAGCAGAAGCCAGCCAACAGTACCCAAAACGAGAGGCACCAGCGGGAAAGGGAGAGAGTCAAGGGCCAGACAGAGGAAGGGAAAGAGGGAGAGAAAAAGGCCCCAATGACAGGCCAGACCCACGCGGCTCGTTAGACAGACCAAACGTTTTTAGATCCTTCGGTATCCCGCCTCGAGCGGCTACCCAGATGGGAATCCGCAAATTGTTATGGATCTTTTGGATCTTGTCTCCCCAGGAACGAAGGAAGGATAGGAGGACCACGGCCCTGCGAACAGAATCGAGACCAGCAACCCATTCATCCACCATACAAGTACTGCACGTCCGTCAAAGAGTCAAGCGCACCAGAGAAAAATGGTTTTACTTTCCCTTTCCCTGAATCCTCCAACATCCAGTCACTTTGCTCCCATCAAGGCAAAGGAGGGTAAGCTGGAACCCTGTGCCTCCCCAAATTGGCGAAAGAGGCATTGGGAGCTTCCACTTCTGGAGCATTTTTGTTTCGAAATTACACCAACCGCGGCAGGGGTGGGGGAGGATTAATGTCCAGTTGCTTGGCCCCGATGTCCCAGAGAGGGAGAGGGAGTGGAAGAGTGAGAAGTGAGTGGAAGAGGAAGAGAGAGGGGAACAGATTGGTTGCAGGGATTCCCGACGCATATTCGGATAGGTTTCACCAGCTTCCCGGCTCATCTCCGTTGCCATCCTGCACAGCGCACAGCACCATCGTTCTTTTGGCCTGCAAAGAGCCATTTTCACCAAATTGCCATTTTTATAGAAATTGCCATTTCTCCTGATGTCTTCCAGGTGCCAATGTCTGCGCGAGTTGGTGAGACTGAGGGGGAGGATGTCGAGTCCAAATGTTTGACGGAGCAGGGAGTACCGACAAGTTCTGGTACAAGTGCGCGGGATGAACAAGACCGTTTAGGTCAACTACCGGTACTGGTACTCGAGCACATTCCTCACTACTATGATACCCAATTGTCCAATAATTTACTACTAGCCATTCGGTAGGGCTGCACAGCTCTGTCTCTCTCATGCAAGAATGCGAAGCATGCACACCGCGTTACTAATAACAGAGGAGCCTTTCATCCGGTGGCTGCAACTGGAATGAATGATAGTAAAAAAGTAACCCTAGTGCAACAACAACAACAAAACTCATCCCTACAGCACAGTACCTTTCCATCTCGGTAAACCACCGATAAAAAGTATGGGTGAACCACCGCCACGAACGAGCCTCTCTCTTTCTCTCTCTCTTCCCCTTTCCCCCTCTTCCTCTCTTCCGCCATTGTAACTCACATATATAATAAGCCCCCCGACAACACACCAATTGACCTCCAGCACACCACTCACTCACCACTCACTCGCAAACCCTAAACAAACAGTTGCAGGCACCAGAAGGGCTAAGACTGGCCCCACCCCAAAAAACCCCCGGTTCCTGAAAACCATTCCCTCATCCGTCCACCAAGTGTCTTGGCATCCACACCCACGCCAACCATGTGCTTCCCCTTCTCCCCTCCAAGACCCTTCGGGTGAACCTTTTCAATACCATGCTCTTGGCGTGAAACCCTTCCGGATACCATTGACCGAGAAATATACCATCGAAAAAGTGAAACCATTGCATGGAACCATCACTCTCTTCGGCCACCATTAAACAACAAAGAAAATTAACAAATAAAGTGAAAAAGGAGTAAATGTGGCCAATGTCTTGCATTTATTTTTCCAACCTCAGAATGGCTTTCTGTGGGATAGTTTTTTAAGTCAAGAAC